>Ga0307512_10000368_pt1 | contig 65509 bp, 54 predicted proteins | sample 14_EM_MG_FD_200267 | JGI IMG/M metagenome (GOLD analysis project Ga0307512, IMG submission 200267) | Populus trichocarpa ectomycorrhiza microbial communities from riparian zone in the Pacific Northwest, United States - 14_EM | ecosystem: Host-associated > Plants > Roots > Unclassified | place... | reverse complement strand
TGACCGTATGTATATATATAGAGATACTTAAATAATGCATGCCATATTATGAGGTAGCGAATCTTGTGACTGTAACAAAGACGAATATGATAGACGAAATGCCTTGTGCTTATGGAACCCTGCATGTGGCTTGCGGACCGATTTACATTTTGCTGATGTACCCAATGAACCCATTCCGACATATGGTCACAGTTGGCCACAACGCCACAGTGTTCATTTACAATAGGATACCGACAAAGCGAGAAGAAAGGGCAAAACCGCGATCGGAGGGCGATATGCAACGCAACGCGTCGTATTGGCGCCGGGCGCGGAGTAGTCTGCCACCGGGGTGTCTCTGACGGCTCTGACGGAGCGCGTCCACTCTGACGGAGCCATTCCGCCCGGACGGAAATGTTTTTAACTGATGTTGTATGGCCATTCCATCGAAGATAGAATTTCGACTATGAAATGCTCAGAATAGCTGAAAGTGACTGTGAGTCTCTCAGCGAGAGTGCAGTGTGAGAAGTTTACCTCAATTCGCAAAGCACAGCGGTAGATCAGGTGGTATACAACCAGTGCACAGACAAATGCTAGTGTTTGCAACAGGTCCGGGTAACCTGCCAGTGGTCCGGGTTTGGACTGGAAGCACGGTTCATTTCGGTTGCAGACCAGTCCAAATTTCTGACCTGCTGCCTCTTGGTGGGCCAACTGGTACCTGTACCGGTCAACCTGCGGAGGTTTCCGGGTTTCGCTGCACCCGTCGGTTTCAATCTCCGGTTCTGCTTTTCAGGTTGTTCTATTGATGGTTGCATTCAGATATCCGACTGCTAATTGCAAAATATTCAATTCGGTACGTTATTGTCTTTGTTTGATGTATTGGCCGCCTTTATAATCAAACAGAAGAGAGATATGCTCTCTGACCCATCCTGAAAATGAGCTTCAATACAGCGTCCACGATCTTCGGTCTTGCATTAGGGGTAGGACAAGAAGTACGGGACAGCCACATTGAACGTTCCGGCAGTTGTTATGCCACAAATGTAAAAGTGTGCAACTGCTCCTGCACTGACAACATTTGGAGAACTTATGTAGACACTTGATATTGTCCACGGGAAATTGCAAATGCCGCAAGGGACTACTCGGTAAGGAGGTAGTCCTATGGCGCTAAGTTCTGGGACACATCACGCTCACATGCGTATTGAATCTCTCCCACCCTTTGTGGTACCTGATTTCTCACCAAATAGAAAATTGAAACCTGTTCAACCTGTAAGCTTTTACCCCTGCATATAGCCTCCCTAGCTAATTACAAAACACAAATTGGATTCAGACGAAGAATTTGAAATTGCTCATTCATCCGCAGCAGATCAGATGCGCAAATTACGATTTGTAATGAAGTATCACCATGAAACGTAATCTGTGTACATATTTTGCTTTGTGTCAACTTGTGCTTGATTTCAGTGACCAAATTGTGAGACATAATGATTCATTGGTGCATGTGCAAGTGTGATACCGGTCATACAATTGTTGTAGACCCCAAACCAAGTTGATTGATGATCAATCAACTTAATATTGTCTTGCCTGTTGCAGTTAAGCGACAACACTAAAATTGTTTTAGAGGCAAAATTTACAAACAAAATTTGAGTTAGTGATGTCATATGAGTCATAGAAGGAGCGGTCAATGCCTAATGCGAATCTGCACAAACGACCACCGTCATGCAGCATTCATCCACACATCCAACTGCATAACTCAGTGCTCAGACGTGGTACATATGGTCAAGATTTTGAAAATTGCATATGGTAGGTCATGGAAATTGAGGAGAAGGTGCTGGATCAAGAATGGTGAGGAAGTTGGGGTGAATTGATCAAGGATTAGTGGATGGATCTACATGGGGTAGATTGCCAGCCAAAAGTGCTCAAATGTGACAGCGCTATGTCATCCATCGCTCAGATATTGTTTGTAGCGGTGGATCAGAAATTGAGAGGCCACAAAACTTTTGGATGCAACTGAGTAGTTCATAGAAATGATACATTGGCTGTCAATAATGGCTATATGATTATTTATATACAATTATTGACAATACAATGACTGTTAGGATGTGTTTATGGTGAGTGTCAATGAAGTGTCAATGATTTTCCATCTTACACATTCGGCAATCAAAGGGCTGCATCATCACATCCTTCCAAAGTGAAAGTTTTGGTGGTTGTAATAGGTAAAATGGACAGTGACACGCTCGTTACCTCATCCTCAGGATGAGTCTCAATGGAGCCTCCACAATTTTGTTCTTGCATGTGCATTATCCAAAGGCTGTGCAATGAGAGTCACCCATAATCGAAGTACTGGCCGCCTTTATTGGCTATATTGTTATTGACAATGCTGCTACCACCTATAATGAGTGTCAACGGTGTGCGAACCATTCTCGTACTGGCATCTTGCACAATCGAAGGGCTGTGCAATGGGAGTAGCCCATAATGGAAGTATGGACCGCCATTATTGGCAATATTGTTAGTGACGATGCTGCGACCACCAAAAATGAATGTCAATGGAGTGTCAATGGAGCGTCAACAGTGCATGAATGAGTTTTGGTCTTGTAAGTAACGCATTCGGGTAGTAATTTGCCCACTGTTATGCATAACCGGCGTATTGGCAGCCTTTATAGGCAATACTGAAAGCGACACAGTTGCTGCCACATTCTCAATCTGAGCGTCAACAGAGCGTCAACCACTTATGGACTTTTCCTTTGCACAATCCAAGGGCTGTGCAATGGGAGTAACCCATGATCGAAGTATTTGCCGCCTGTATTGGTAATATTGTGTGTGACAATGCCGTAAACACCTAAATTGAACGTCAACGCAGCCTCAACTGAGGGTCAATGGAGCGTCAACAGAGCATCAGTGGAGCGTCAATGGACCATCAACAATTTTTGGTCTTGTATGTGAGGCATTTGGGTAGTGATTTGCTTGCTGTTACGCATAACCAACGTATTGGCAGCCTTTATAGGCAAAACAGAAAGCGACACAGTTGCTGGCAGGTTCTAAAAATGAGCATCAACAGAGCGTCAACCATTTATGGTCTTGCATCTTGTATAATCCAAGGGCTGTGCAATGGGAGTAACCCATAATCAAAGTATTGGCCGCCTTTATTGGCAATATTGTTAGTGACGATTCCACTACCACCTAAAATCAGTGTCAATGGAGCGTCAACGACTGTTGTTCTTGCATCTTGCATAATCAAATGGCTGTGCAATGGGAGTCAGCCATAATCGAAGTATTAGCCGCCTCTATTGGCAATATTGTTAGTGACGACGCCACGACCACCTAAAATGATCATCACCGCAGCGTCACCGGAGTGTCAATGAAGCATCAGCGGAGCCTCAATGGAGTGTCAACGGAGCATTAACAATTTTCGGTCTTGTAAGTAGGGTATTTGGGCAGAGATTTGCTCGCTGTTATGCATAACCAACATATTGGCAGCCTTCATCGGCAAAAGAGAAACAGACAAAATCACTGCCACACTCTGAAAATGTGCGTCAACGGAGCATCAACGATTTTTGTTCTTGTAAGTACGGTAATTGAATGGTGATTTGGTCGATGATATACATAACCGACTTATCGGCAGCTTGAATAGGCAGCACAGACTGTAACACGGTCACTGCCCCATTCTGAGAATGAGCAACAACGGAGGGTCAACGATGTTAAGATTTGCATCTTGGGTAATCTCAGTTCTGATTGGTTGCAGATATCCATTGATGAGATATTGGCTGCCTTTAGGGGCCAAAACAACAGCGACATGCTCCCTGCCACGGTCTGAACTTGAGCGTCAATGGAGCGTCAACATTTTTTGGTCTTGTGTATGTGGTAATCAAGGCATCGCACCGATATTCGAGGACATAACTGAACTATTGACTGCCTTGATAAGCAAAAATACAATAAATCAAAGAAAAACACGGATTCCAAAATAATCGATATCCCAGACCGCATATCATGCAAACACAAATTATCGGCTGTTAAATATGCAATTTTGATAAGATACTATACTATTCTCAAACTGCAACACTAAGAGCTTAATATGAATCAATAGATGGACCCGCTGGGCAACCTGCTCACAACCCACCCAAGTCAGACAGGTTGGGAGATTTCGATCGAACGGTTCCCAAGTCGAAGGTTCGGGTGTATTGTGAACCCCCTTCCCCATTATGGCTACTGATTGGTGTAGACCCAGACCCGCACCAGATGTGATGGTCCGGAACCATTGCTAAAACTACCCAACACTAATATAATCTCTGTGTGGTATGGCTGCCAGGGTTCATGACCACTACACTTCCTGGATCTCAAGTAGTATAAGTAGTTAATATTGGCCATATGAAATTGGCAGTTGTACTTGTTAGAGTAAGATGTGCTGGTCAGAACAACTTGTCAGAGCAACCTGTCAGAGCAACCTGCCAGAGCAACCTGTCAGAGCAACCTGTAAGAGCAATCTGTCAAAGTGACACTGTCAATACGACCTAGTCAAAGCTACCATGTCAAAGCGATTGTGTCAAAACTACCTGTCAGGGCGACCATGTCAAAGTGACCTGTCACAGTGACCTTGTCACAGGGACCTGTCAGAGCGGCCTGGTCAGAGCGACCCATCTGAGTAACCTTGTCAGAGCCAAGTTGTGAGCTCTGGGCATATTTTACTCACAACTGGGCTCAGTATGCGATTGATATGGATGAATCAATTTCACTGACCGATTGTAGTAGTTTACTGTGTTGCCAGGACATTGAGTAGGTAAATCAATGTTACGGACTCATTGTTACGGTACTTGTTCGGCCTGCAGGTCAGGTGTGACTTCAGCTGATCTTCCCAAATGTATGTTGCGAGTATGTAGTATATCTCGGTAATGGAGTACTATCGTAGCACCATCACAGGTACTGGAATATATACTGTCAAACAGCATAGATTTCCACTTTCTACCCTCGATCATCTCTACTTAACCTATAGACAATGCCTGCTACAACTGGCCACTTGTTGTGATGGCTCAAATGGTGCGATCCCAATGATAATTTATCGGTTCAGGAGACAAAGTGTTGGGCGGCTACTCTACCTATCGACTGTGCAGCCAAGCCTATCAAATGAGTACCAAGTCAAATCCATATTCAAAAGCATTAAAGCATCCCTGTTCAGCATCCTGAGTTTCTCTAAGATTTCTAAAATGAATACACACTCAACACAATCTTGAGCCTACAACAGGGTGGCATGGATATCTCATTGAATAGGACTATTGTGTATCAACACTGGATATTAATTTTGTTCACTTCTTTTGGTTGATGGGAGTTGGTCTTAGCTTTCATTGATAGAAAGGGATTACAGGTTAGTGTAATGTCACAGTGTCCCTTCAATATGGTTTCGGCAAGTCCCAGAACTATTGTTTATTGTCACCTTGACTGTAGAGTACTGGCTGGGCAATATGCTTGAAGAGCACTTACTGGTAGAGATTTCGCATTGTTAAATGATGAAGACTTGTTGTTCACCAAGCATGGTCAGGGCAAACTCTTTGGAGAGTTGCTGTCAGAGCAGTTGTCGGGTTATCATCAGAGTTGTTGTCAAAGGGCTGCTTACAGAGGGCTTCTGTCAGGGTGGCTGCTGTCCAAGGACTTCTGGCAGAGTGGCAGCTGTCAGAGTGGCAGCTGTCGGAGAGCTTCTGTCAGAGGGCTTCTGTCAGAGTGGCTGTTGTCAGAGAGCTGCTGTCAGAGGGCTTCTGTCAGAGTGGTGGCAGTCAGAGTCAAAGTCAGCGAGTGAATTACTCCATTCATCAGTACTAATCATCAATAAAACTCGAAACCTTCCAGACAGAAAAAATGGTAACATATCCCAATAGCAACCCAAAACGTTGAGGACCAAATCCGGAAATCTCAACCCAGATCCCAAGAGAGCTAGCCCAGAAACCCAAATCAACCCAGAGACCCATGAATGAACCCAGCATGAATTAAATGCAGCTCCAAATATGGAAAGTAGGGAAAGATTACCAATTAACAAATATTCATCATATAGTTTAATTGACCAATCACAGCAGACTGGAGTACCTGGGGGGAAATCTTTGCAATCAAGGTATCATATACGTAATCGGCATCAGCATCACTATCCATACTGCCAGTGTTCCGGTGAACCCCAAGCGTAGATAGTATTGGTGAGTGCTTAATACGCTGAGTTTGTTCAATCAACCGATCAATCGTGGCGAGCTTAACCAATCCAGTTGTCCGTTGTGTCTGCTGCCGACCAACGCAGTGGACCTGCGACCATGCCTGATGTTCCATTCAGTAATTTATGCCCTGTTCTGACCTGACGGAATTTCGGCAATTATAATGTAGGTTCAAGCCCTCATTGCTTGTCAGGTAGGACATAACAAGGACCCTCACCTACCCGTGGTTGATAAATGACTTCTTCACAGAGCCACACGCATCGGCACTGATTGAGCTATGGATTCCAAAATAGTTGTAGCCTAAGAGGCGGTGGTACTGTATGCGGGTTAGTGATATTGTTATACAAGCAGTCAATGTCAGAGTAAAATGTCAGATTTAAATGTCAGAGGTGAAGTCAGTGGCAGAAAGAGGGAATGAGAAAGGAGTGCTAACCTGTGTGATGAGCCACTGATTTAGTGGTGAATATACCCACAGAGTCACTTTCTCTCCATTGTCTTTTGCTGTCAAGGTGGTCCAGAGATATTGTTTGCAACTTTGGAGCCCCAAACCGCTATGCAGACTTGATCTGACCCTATGTCATACCCTTGATCTTCTCAGCCGGAGGTATTTGGTGCTTCTGCCCTTGGAAGGCATTTGCAAACTCAGAAATAGCCATCCTTACCAAGATCAGGTTCGGTCTACCTGAATCAGCAGCACCCGAAGGCAATGTCCATAATTGCTTCAATGAAGACATTTCCCAATTGATCAAGAAAGGGCCAATAATCAGTGCGCTGGATATGACCCAGATAATCCCCCAATGAGGGCCAAAAGGCTTTGTCTTGCCCATCATTGCAGTCTGGGTGGAGGTAAACCATGGGATTCTCCCTCTGAGGCTCTCAAAGCTACCATCTACTAAAGTGATGTAGAACAGTACAGCTCCAGAGGACTTCGTGAATAGAGCAATCTTGGTGGTTACCTGCATCGGAACGATGTTGATGATGGGTCTTCAGTTCTTGAATGGGATATGGCTCACCATTGTTTGCCACGGTATAAGTGGGCATAATATTGCAAAAGCTCACTTTGGAATAGTTTCATTGTAGCAGTGCTGTCTGATTACTACATCTGATGTTGTTGTTGTTGTTTATTCATACTGTATGCATTGTTTCTAGAGCGTGACAGGACCTACTACCACCTCCACCTCCGGGCGAGCCGGCTAGATGGCGGCGCTCCCCCCCTGCTACCCTTTATCCCCGCTGACAAATGAGAGCTATAAGATAGACCAGCCCAGAAAAGAAAAGAAAAGATATAAGCCCACTGCCGCTGCTCCCCGCACCTGAGTCAGCCTCTGTGCCCGCTCCATACCTCCAATCATTTGGGCGGGAACTTCCTGACTACAGTCACCGCCAGGAAGTCCATCACCGCTAGATTGCACTCTTCCATGGAAAACAGTTCAGAGTCCTGCACGTGTCGGAATCTGCCTGCTTTCCAGCCCCTCACCTTTCCCCATATTTCCAGAGTGCATTCTCCTGGTCTCACCACCAGCTGCAATGGTGGACGAGATGCTCCGGCGTCTGGGCCGCTGTCGCTGCACACCACGAGCATTCATTGTCCACTCGGTGGCCGAACCATTTTAGGTTGAATCCAGTGGGTCCATGCCCGCACTGTAGTCGGTAGAACCTGGAAGCCAGCAACTCCACGCTCGTCATTGGAACAGGTCTCTTGGTCCCCGTCTTGCCATAGAGTCTGTATCTAAAGTGCTTGTGCACTTGTCAGCCACCCACTTTGCCTTGGCGGCTGACCATCCCTCGGAGATTTGTCAATCTCGATTCAAGGCCGAGGAGTATGGCCGCTCGATCACCATGCGTCCAGTTGTCTGACGGGCAAGGTTTGCATGGCAGTCTGCTTCCTTGTGTCTGGGGATGCCCAAGTATCCTAGGACCCAGTGAATCTGGGTTGCGATGGCATGTGTGAGAAGAACCTGCAGTCTCCGATTAATCCGCCTTGCTATTCACTGCCCCGCGCACAGCTCTAGGCTTGCTGTTCATCGAATTGCGGCTTGGGAGTTGTTACACACTGCCACCATTTTCACTCCATTCTTTTGCCGTGTTTGTCTTCTCTTGACTGTCTCCCCGGGCATGAGTCCAATCACCCACAGCTCCGCGTTGAAGAACTCCATCCATCCAGCACCCAGACGACTGCGGTGGGTCCTCCATTCATTATCGTGAATGTACAATGCTGCTGCTCCCACTCGGCCATTGCCAGAGCGTGATGCATCTGTTCACCACATCCAAACTCCTGCCCCGACTGTCACTTCCTTCTCCGTTGCCCAGCATTGCACGGCTCTCTTGGCTGTGCCTTTGTCATCGAGTAGAATGGTTTTAACCACTGGTTCTTCGACTGGAGGCGGCCAGCTCATGCCTTCGGCTCTCTGGCTTTGCTTATGTTTTATCTCGGCTACTCGGTGTTTTGGTGTGCTGGAGGAAGGGTCTTTGTGCATCTCCCTCAGCTTGCTGCTGTATGCATTTGCTAGTCTTGCTGCCCATTGTTGTTGTCTGGAATCTAACATTACAGGTGCGGGTGTGAGCCCTGACTCCCTGATTAATGCCCCCTTGGGGTTGTGGGCAGCGCGCCCAGGATGGACCTGGCTTGTTGATTGAGGAGAAGTTGGAGGTCGTCTCGCCTGCCTACTTCTTTGGGATCCCACCAGAGCTCACTCCCATATAGTGCAACCGCTGGGACGCAGACTACTTGGACGTCCAGTATGCTCTCTGCTACTACCCCGTATGTCTTTGTAAAGGTTCGGTGTCTCACTATACCTCATGTTTGTGTGGCCATTCTTAATTTCCCCACTTCACCAATTTGGGGCAACATATTTGAGTTCCAAGTCATTGTTGTGCAGTAAACAAGTGATCTGAATTTGGGGTCTTGCTTGTATGTATCTGCAACTGGCATGAACTCGGCACCAGGTTCAGTACCTGACACATCACCCCTGTCCATGACCCAATGGTCATCAAAGTTGAGAGCATAGTCCAATGTATCCAGCTGCAGCTGTAGTGTCAACCAGGATGAACTCTGCAGAAGAGGCGAGATCTAGTGCAAGTATTTGACGCCATTTACCCATGGGGTTGCTGTTATCATCCATTTGAATTGTGGTTGCAGACTGAGTATATAGGACAGCATATGCATATTGTAATCGCAGGAGTCCATGGTAACTATTGTGTCATTAGCCTTGCTAAAGTTGCCAATTGGGGTCCTACTTATGTTCAACCTGTGGGCCTGATTCAAGTTAACCCAGTGATATATGCCAGGGCGCCTAAATTTCAAACCATCGATTTCCTCTGTGTTGATCCAGTGTCAGAAAGTCTCAACGGTCGAGATCATGATCATTTTCCATGGTTTGCCATGCAGAATGGCTCAATAGGATGTCCTGCTCAGGGAAGAAGTACTGTAAGGGAGATGTGAAGTTGACTCACAGAACTTACTCACAACAGCGTCCCATTCTGCCGCCATTGGTTTAGGGCTATTTCGACAATAGCTTGAAGTCGTTATAGTGGTGTACATACCAGTTATATAATAGAAGTAATGTTGGGAGGTGTACCACCCACCATGGGTTTCATGACCCCCTGCCATGCTTCTCACCCTGTTCAGCCTTCAGGTTGTGGTCGTTTATGTTGATCTCCTATTTGTTAAACCCTGGAGGTGGATTGTTGGTTTTTTGTACATAGACATTAACCTGGTGCCATATTCAAGCCAGCCCTGTCAGAGTCTGATGATTGTTAGTATGGCAAACAGTATATCAAGGGCCCAGCAGGGTCAAACCTTGCCAGTACCACAGTCGTCAGCCAATCAACCACCTTTTGCAAAGCCATTCTCCTTCTCTGTGATCGAATTCACTGCATCAATTTTGTGAGGTTGTAGCTTTGTGGGTGTGTGGCGAGGCTTGAAAGTTCTGCTCTCCATTGGGATGCCTAACACTGTGATTGGCTCCTCCAAGATTTCTCTCCGAAATTCTTGGTTATCGATCAGCTCCGCTAACCTGAGAGGAAATACTAGCTTCACTCTAACAATCTGACAGCAGCTGAGCTCTGACAACAGCTCTGACAGTAACTGTGACAGCAGCTCTAACAGCAGCTCTGACAGCAGCTCTGATAGCGGCTGAGCTCTGACAACACCTCTGGCAGTAGCTCTGACAACAGTTGACAGCAGCTGAGCCCAGACAACAGCTCTAACAGCAGCTCTGACAGCAGCTCTGACAGCGGTTGAGCTCTGACAACAACTCTGACAGTAGCTCTAACAGTGGCTGAACTCTGACAATTGCTCAACGGTGACAATGACAGTGACTCACCAGTTCACATCTGCACTATCCCCCTGGTCCTCCATCTGTGCTTGTGCATCGGGGTTATTGGTTCTCTCTAGTTCCATTAGGGCAATGTTGTTGAAGTCAGCGTCTACCTGATCTAATTCTTCCACGTGTTGAATCTCCAAATCTTGGGCCTTTAATCCTCCAGTTAAGCCGGGGGAATTACTGCATGGTGCATTGTTAATAATCAGCATCGTCCACAGTTCGGAATCGTCCTCCGACATCCCTGCTTTCTCTTCCTTCCCTTCCTTCACCTCTTCCTCCTCCTCCTTGACATCATCCAATTCATTGCCACTGATTTGGTTGGCGGGATGGACTAGTAAGATAAAATGTAGGTGTTTGCGATCGTCCTCCACTCATTTCACCATCATCGTCAATGTTTCTTCCAGGTTGAGGGGGTTAGACATGATATATTCGATGTCATTATTGGTCTCATCCACCATGACCGTCTTATTGTTGCAAACAAATGGCACCACCGGACGACGTTCAATACCTGCGAAGGTCAGACCATCATCCCAGCTCGAATGGTTATATGGACTGTTAATCAGTTCAAATCTGCACAATGGAGTGTCACCCTGACTGGATGTTGTGCTCGCCAAACCAGAGTCACAAGCCCTCAAGTATATTGCTGGCTTATATTGCCGATTAATCCAGGCAACACGTTAGTCATAACACTGGGGTGCATTAGCATTCTTTGTGAATACTTCCAGAACTCGAGGTCTTTTCAGCTTTTCTGCAATATCTACTGCGTCATCATCTTCCATCCATGTGATAAAATGATCAATACGGTCTTCTCTGGCTGTTTGGTATTGATTTCCAGGTGAGGTGCCTCTCTCAACAGAGTGTCCCGGTGAGCTGGTTGCACTATGTTTAGGCCTCTGGCGGTTGAGATCTACCAGTGAATGTGGCGAGGGATGGTGTGCACCATTCTGTCCAAAATACGGTGCCAGGAGGGGTCTACCAGAGCTGTGAATCTGAAAAGGATCGAATCTAGGCGACGGAGCATCCCACTAAACTGCGAAATCGGTATTTGACAGCGTCCCAGACCATACCACTTATCATGTAGTGACTCTCCGAGTGGTACTCCGGCCCTGAGCTACCAAATCTCCCCTATGTGACAATCCGGTTCAGCTTGAAGTGGCCAATGTTGTGGACCCAGAATGATCATCTCCGGCGCATTTGATCGGTATAGTAGGAGAGAACAGAATTTACTCCGATGAGGAAGGTGATGTGATCTGCGTCTTCGGTGTGAGGTTTGTTGCAGTTTTTGGCATCGTAGCAGGGCTCATAGCGGTCTTTGATTTTCTACCAGGGCTTGGTGGGGCTTTCTTGAGTGTGGTGGTGGGCCTTCAAGTGACTCTTCTCTGGCAGCATGAGATGAGTCTTTGCATTGTATGGACATCATCATGATTTATCTTTGCATCAGGTGACAGTTCAATGAGATCTCACACGTCGTCAGCATGCATCTTGCAGCTGTCGGTAAACCCCAATTTGTCAGTATGATGTCAGTTGATGTCAGAGACTCTCTGTCAGAGAGTCAATGTCGGAGACTGAATGTCAGAGACTCAATGTCAGAGACTCAATGTCAGAAACTCAATGGCAGGGATTCAATGTTAGAGTAGAATTTACTAACCTGGTCATGGGTCATTGTTGCTGTTTTTTCATACTGTGGGCACTCTGATTGTAGTAGTGCAGAGTCCCATATCCCCTCCGCCTCTGAGAAAGCCGGTTAAATGGCCGTGTTCCCCACCCGCTACCCATTGTTCCCTGCACACTGTAGGGCTGGTAATGGGATCTGAAACCATAGCATTGTGACCATGCACTGCACCTATGATTTCAGGAGTGATACCACTGCACCACATGGCCAGCCATTCTCAATTTGCGTCTTTGTTCTGCCTTGCACCTGGGTGTACAATGTGATGTTGGTATATGAAAGGATAGTGGATTTGTTGTGTTGAGTTTTCCATTCCTGGACCGCTCGAAGGCCTTCAGTGAATGCACACCAGCTACTCACATCACCTATGTGCTGGGTTGTAATCTTCAGCATTGAGGCACAGGATTCTTGGGTCCAGATCAAAATGCCAGTAGGCCATCATCGTGGGACTCCTGGTGTTGCCATAATGATGGTTGTTCGGCGGAAATGAGGGTAGCTGAGTGGATATGAGGATTGCTATGTGGATATGACAGTTGTCAAGTTAATGTTGATTGATCTAAGTGAATAGGTGAGGATTGTATGTGTCATATACAAACTAGCACTACTAGATGCACTCTGACCCATGCTCCAAGGGATGACCACTCCAACACACAATGTCCCAGTGATGCGAATGTGCAAGTAGATCTGGTTGAGAAACCGCCACAGATTAAACTGAGGAAGGTTTCATGAAGTATAATGCTAGTTAGTTGTTACAAGTCGAATAGATAAGATGCAGAAATATTGGAGGTTTTAATGCTGGCCAAACACAATGAGGTTCGGAAAGTGAGGGGTGTGGTGTAGACATGCTGATTGGTTTATGCCCAAAACATCGGTTCACACTTTTCCATTGAGGGAAGCTGAAACTCATTCATAGAAGCAGAACTTCCCACACATGGAATCAAGGGGGCTAAAGATAGTGTGTGGCAGAACAAACATCACAATGCTAGGCTAGCATACTAGTCTGTTTTTGACAGGCTCAATAAACAACATTGGGCTATGCGATGGGAGCCTGGCTACGATGGTTTCCAGGGGCAGTGGCACTCAATCGCCACCTGTCACTGTAACGGGCGGGATCGGGCGCAGGTGATATGGATGTTCGCGGAACTGAACTCGAAGTGCATATCGAGAGAATCAAGAATCAGAATATCTTTCAAAGTCGTGCTATTGCTTGCTATACAAGAGAACGAGTAAAGAGAGAAGAAAGGAAATCCTCCAACACCATCGACACTCTCTTTATATACAATTTGCCTGCCACCTCTCGAACCATTCTCCATGCTCTAATATACCATCCGAATCTTATCTCATGATCTTACACACCACTCCGTTATTCCTTATCATAACAATCACGCCACATCATCCAACGTCGCAACACCTCTAACCACTTCTTTATCTTCCTAAATTATACCGCCACCATCTCGCCGCTTCCTCCACGTCTTCCAACATCTCCGCCTTTCCATAACACAATTCCTTCCGTACCACCCGTATCTTTCTTCTATTATTCCCAGGTATCACCGTACCTGCCTGTACCGTGACAGTCACTGACCACAATGCAGTCCTTTATTTGCACTTCATGTGCCCGGGTCTTTTCTTGATGAAGTGGCCTCACTTGTCGCTGCCATTCAACACATGCCCGGCCTCACCCAAACTCCACAAATCATTCTGCATGAGACAAGCTAGACTATTAACTCCAAGACAACATTCCCCCATTTGATGATGATACACATAGCCAGCGACCTGAGACAGAGATATTACCAAATGTGTATAGCCCCAATACATTTCACAGTATGAGTTCAGTCATGTGAGGATGATGACTGGGACCCCCTTGCTTTGTTTGCTTCACCCCTACAATGGCAACTTCAAGATTCAGTTGTGCATACCAACCAAGGTAAAGCTAGACTCAACAACATTACCTAACGATGACTTATTGTATCTGATGCCAACACAAATAACTGTGATCTGCGGTATCAACTCATTGCGGACTTGGAAGAAATGGATGGATATGGATGCGGGTGGGTGGTGAGTTCTATAAATATTGAGACAAATGGTACTGTGTTCTGGTATCAGAACCCCATTGCAGGGGTACGATATATCCTAAAACATCTCCTGTGTAAGAACCATCCATTGTATGGATTGTTAAAACTAATGGATTCCAATGGCGAATGTATATATGCTGAGATGTGGACCACAGATCGGTAGTGGAAAATGCAGGAAAGTTTCCTTCTATTGTCAAAGATTGTGTCCAGAGAGAGCATACCAGAGAGAACATGTCAGAGAGAGCGAGTCAGAGAGAACATGTTACAGAGAGCATATCAGAGAGAGCATTTCAGTGACCACCAGAGTCGGAGTGTCAGAGAGAGCATGTCAGAGAGAGTGTGTCCAAGAGAGCATGTCAGAGAGCATGTCAGACAGCATGTCAGAGAGCATGTCACAGAGGGTGTCAGAGAGAGTCAGAGTCAGATTGTTAGTAATTGCATGTTAGAGTTTCATTGTGTCAGAGTGGGTAGTGTGTCAACAGTGTCAGCGCCAGTGTTGACAGGATTTCACTTGATATTAGAACCTCATTACTGATTGCTAACGCATCCTAGGAATCTTTGCCTGATGGATCAACAGTTGTCCCCTGCATAGTCAGCAGTGACAAAACTATGCTGTCTGTGCTAAACAGGGACAAAATGGCTTGGCATGTGCATCTTAGTATGGGCAACCTCTCTAAGGTGAAGAGACGATCAGTTATGACAAATGGATTAACACTAATCAGTCGTTTACCGAAATGTCTGAACAGATCAAACTCCCACACTAACTGGTTCGCCTATCATGAACCTGTTGCAGCAATATTGATCGCTCTAGAGGAGCCATTACAGAGCAGAATAGCAGTTCAGTGTGCAGATGGTCACACTCATTACTCAATTCCCTGCATTGAGCCATTCCTTGAAGACTACCCAGAGCAGTGCACGATAAGTATGGTGGAGAATGGTTGGTGCCCTCAATGTGAAATATGTCCGGATGACATAACCAGCTTTATCGGCAAATTGGAAATCAGTATGAAAAATACATGCAAACCTCCCAGGCACTGTGGTTGACCTCACCGGTGCTCCTAAGTAATTCGAGATGCTCTCTGGCTCCCCTGGAGGTATGCAAAGTGCTCTCAGACTGTGCAAAAGCATTCTCACATGCTCCTGAGAGCACCTTCAGTTATGGAGGCACGTTCAGGATGCTACAATATTTCACACATAGGATAGTCAAATTTTGGAGCAGCTGAAACCTCTGCACAGGTCTGGGGGAGACTTCGAGAGCAGAAGTGACCTCTGCGCAGGTCTGCGGAAGACTTGGTGCCATATTCTCTCACATCGGTGGTGCTTAGGGTTCCATGACCACAAGGCACTTCATCTATCATAGGGGTCTTTGTTACAGTCACCGTATTCGCTACATCATAATACAGTGTGTATTATCTATCGAAGTCCCTCTATACATATGTACATATGGTCAATCTGGCTGCAGATTGTCCTGGGAGCATAATCAGAAGACCACCTTGACAAGCGAATTGAAATAACTTAGGGATGCACTTCGAGGCTGTGACTGTGTGAACTGGGAGATGTACTTGGAGGCTTTGATGGAGTGAGTATGGAGATGCACATCAAAGCCGAGATTGAGTAAACTCTGAGATGCATTTGGAGGGCATAATCAAGCAAGTCTAGAGATGCACTTGGAAATCATGATAGTGCAAACTGGGAGGCAGTGGTCGAGGGAGTTAGGAGATGCACTTGGAAGACATGATCGTGTGAATTTGGAGGCTGTGATCTACCAAGTCCGTGGATGCAGTTGCAGGCCAACATCAAGTTGAACTCAGAAATACACTTGAAGGGCCATGATTGAGTGACTTCGGAGATGCACTGGGAGGCTGAGATCAAGTAACTCGGAGGCACACTCTGAGGCCATAATCCAGCGAGAATGGACATGCACTTAGAGGCCATGATGGTGTGAACATGGACGCCATTCTTGAGCCAGTTTGCAGAGGCACATGCAGGCCATGATCGTGTGAACTTGGAGGCTGTGATTGAGCGAGATTTGAGAGGCACTTACAGGCCATGATCATGTGAACTTAGGGGGCATGATTGAGCGAGATCCTAGATCCAGCTGGAGGTCACGATTGATTGAGATTGGTGGAGTACGTGGCGGTGGTCAATCTGGAGGCGGTACATTGGGTGGAAGGCGCAATAGCAGCTGAGACTCTATTTATTGGTTAACTCGTAATAATTGCAACGCAGTGAGTTGAGTATTACAAGGTCTGCCGAGATACCGGAGACAGGGTGGGAGTAGGAGACAGTCGATCGTGGGATGATGCAGTACTCGGTGTAAGCAGTTCTCATTGTGTTCAGTACTTGGTGTATGAAGTACTCGGTGTATACACTACTCGGTGTATGAAGTACTTGGTGTATACAGTACTCCGTGTATGAAGTATTTGGTGTAGGCAGTACATGGAGTATCCAGTACTCAGTGTATTCAGTACTCGGTGTATGCAGTACGCAGTGTATGCAGCACTCTGTGTATACTGGACATTGTGTATTCAGTACTCAGTGGTAACTCATGTTGACTGCTTGGAGTGATAGAGAGGGATGACCTAACTTCGTATTCTCAGGTGATGGTAGAGTTGAGGACAAGAAACTGAGTGATCAGAGGAGAATGAGGAATTCATCATGAGAAACTAAGACTAAAGAGGATTTCGGGCGGGAGTCAATTTATCATACCCGATATGGCAGGTAGGACTCCTGATCTGGTGGGTAAATACACTGATACAAGGTCTTCTGAAACCAAATCATGCAGGTTATACTGCTGATGTCACATATCCGCTCGTATCCTCCATCTCATTCCCATCATCATCCCCCATCTCTCCATGGTCTTCACAACTTTTATATCATCATCGAACCCAAAGTATAGTTATCACTCATTAACTCTCCATGCCATGATCGTGAGTTACCACCGAGTACAGTATACACAGAGTCCAGAATACACTGAGTAAAATACACACCAATCTTAACATACATGCAAGAATGTCTGTCTTCCCATTATTCTCATGATGATGAGTTGACTAGTGAATGTAACTTCAGCTTCCATCGTGCCTCCCTACATGATCGACCACCACCAGCCCGCTCACCATGAGAGCCCAAAGGCAAAGTCACTTCATTACATGCCCATGGTTGGGAGTTACCTCATTGATGAAGAGTGTCTCAGCACCTGGCGGGCCTCCCATCGACTGCCTCCAAGTACTCCCCCAATCCTGCTCCATCACGGCCTACATGTTTGCACCATCATGGCCCCCAATCCATCTTCAAACTCGCACCATCTTGGCCTCCAAGTTGGCATAATCATGGCCTCCAAACTGTATCCCAAAACTTGCCCAATTATGGCCTCCAATTGGATCTCTGAGTTCAGTCAATCTCAGCCTCCCGGGGCATCTCCAAACTAGCTCAATAACAGCCTTCATGTGCATCTCTGAGATAACTCTATCTTGGCCTCGCCATGCATCTCCAATCCAGCTTGATCACGGCCATCAAGTGCATCTCTAACTTTACCCGATATGACCTCCCAGTGTATCTGTGAGTTCACACAAATGTCATTTTCTGGTTCACCTCAAATTTCTCTCAAGCACCTCCTGTAGCCATTCCAGATACACCCTGTGTAGATGGGTAGCTATATAGATACATAGATGAGAATACAAACTGAAATCATGAGTTTTAAAAATCAGTGAATGATACGTAGTAGCTATGATTTCCAGGCACACCAGCAGCATTCCCAAAGAAGATGTTGTTTTTGCCAGACTGCTCTACAGTGATTCGAGGAGCTCCCAGGGTTGTTGCTGGCGCTCCCGGGGTTGTTGTTGGTGCTCCTACATGCTCCCAAGCTTGTTGTCGGCGCTCCCAGGCTTTTCGCTGGCGCTCCCTGGTGCTCCCAGGTGTAGCTGAAAGCCACTGAATTGGTCCAGTCAACTCTGGGATTTGACAACTCCAGGATTCTAGTCCTACAACTCCCAAACACTCCGAGAAGCTCCCAGTGACATAAAACATATTGCTAATGATTGCAGTGCGAACCTGCAAAGTTGTTTGATGGACTGCAGGCAGTTGGTGAGCTTTATTCGAGGTATCGACTGAAATCTAGGTCACTGGAAGATGCTCTTGGAGGACTTTGAGCACCAGGGGAATGCTGTCATTGCACAAAGTAATGAGTGCTGGGAAAGAGAAATCATTGACAAGCGCTAGTAGGAGTTAAGTGAATTCCAGGCCCAGAGCAAGCTAAGGTGAAATGAGAAGATGTCATGGAACAAATGCAGCCAGCCGGAATGGCAGAGGGCCAATATTTAGGGATACAACGATGGCATATGACAATGGTCATGTGGTGTTGGGATGATTTACCATCTTAAGGAAGTGCTCTGAAGTATTGCAACATTCAATAATACATCATTGTTGTGTTGCTAAAAGATCGGTTAGTAGTGTGTAAGATCATGAGTGAGGATTTGGAAGGTTTATTGAATCATGAGCAATTTTGGGAGGCTGACAGACAAACTGTATAAACAGAGAGGTTGTTAGTATTGGAGGGGTTGCATTTATTCTGTCTAAACTCGTTCTCTTGCATATTAAAGCCATAGAGGTTAATGAAACATCATCTGATCCTATGGTCTTGTCTCATGCTACGAACTTCATGTTTTAGTCATTATGAATCACATTTACCTTTCGAATTGAATCTGCATGTGAACCAGCCCATTTCGATCAGATGATGTTTCAAACCATAGGAATGGGATGAGAATTATGTATAGTGGTGATGGTAATATAATGTATAAAAAGGAAGTTGTCTGATGTATTGTGATGTTGGATGATATGGTGTGGTTGTCTTGCAATGAATGTTTGAAGTGTTGTGTAAAATCATCAAGGAGGATAAGGTCGGTATATGAGAGCACACAGACACTTTGTGGGTGGTGGCCAAACTATATATAAAGACATATTTTTCGGTATTGGATTATTTCCTATTCTTTTCTCTTTAGTTGATCTGTTGTATAGCAAAGCAATAGACAACTTGTGTATAACCTTGACACTGTTGATTGTGTACTCGATAAGAATATCGGTTTCCGGTTTGACTTCAGATTACATTATTGTTACAGTTATCATCTGCGCCAACTGCACCCAATATATTGTATTCCACTGATGAGTGTAATACATACAATTCAAACTGAGGATGTATGATCTCAACACAATGTGGTACCTGAAATAATACCAATAACAAAGCACTGGATAATCTGGAGGCAATTGAAAAGGCATCTAATTATTTCAAAACCACTTCTTTGCATCTTGAAGGAGAATGTGCACCATATTCATCATGAGTTGACTTTGGAATAGCAAGTACAATTGCAGACCCATGTGGCAAGGTAGATGTTACTATATGCTTTGGGAGTATATAGGGTATACTAATTGAAGCTAGCCAGTTTTTCATAACTGTTGGAAGATATTATGGATCACAATGACCATTCTAGACAATCCTTTACCAGTTGGAGACTGGACACTTAGCTGTATTCATTAATTCTCCAACAGCTGAGAATCACATTTCTACCAGATCTTGTCTAATATCCGGCAGAGTATTCAGAGTCTGACCAGAATAACATATCATATGAGGCACTCCTTCAAATCTCAGATAGAATTTTTTTTTTCATAGTTTACCTCTATCTGAAAACAAGATGATATCGTTCCTACTTTCTGGCCTGTTACATTATGTGAACTGGTGTCTAGCAATGTTTCTCGATGATCATGTCAATATTCTTTTATATACCAAGAACTTGCCTATATGGATTAAACAGACATGAAGCTCAAATTCCAAGATTCAACAAATCTCTTGCTCTTCCCAACTACTCATACAGTGTATAAGACAGTTTCCAATGGTACTGTACTAGTCTTTCATTTAATCACTCAGAAGATCTGGGTATTGAATGAACAGTACCATGCATTTACTGCCTACATTCAGCTGGGGCAAAACAGAGTTCCATGTACATGTCGACAGAGTATGGAATCTGGTGGCTGTGAAATCTAAGCACAGGATCTCCACCAACACTAGAGAGTCACCAAAATGAGTGTTCTGTACAATTGGATCTGTTGACTGAGAATCACCACTTCAATATTGTATTCTGGTCTGAGAGTACTGGAGGACCATATGGAAGAGCAAATGGAGACCAGAGACGGTTTGTAGTTTGTGCGGAAATGAATTCTCTAATCAACAAATCATCAGGATGGTGAAATCATAGTGGGCCTTTTGAAACATTGATTCCATATAATCTTATCCACTGATTCAGAACAGTTAAAATGTCTAGTTAGAATGAACCTCCAGTGAATAAATAAACATTTGCTCTCTGCCGAATGCAAGTTGATGAAGTGTTATTATGGAACCTGTTGTGTCTTAAATTAATATTTATTACAGTGGGATACCATTGGGCAATCTGGAGTATCAGTGACAAATAAAAGCTGAAGTGGATTAATCAGCAGACATTGTATATACTGAAATATGGCTGCATTTAGACAATGAAACTGCTCATGTACTAGGCATGATGGTCAAATCATGGATAGTTGATACAACAATATTTTCCAATCTAAGATTAACTAATTTAAACTCCACTGGATAATGTATTTGTAGTTCTCAGAATAGTAAAAATGTAACAAGATGGTGGTTACAATTAAATGTTTCCTATGAACTTTATCGGATAATACTTTGTCATGCTGGAATGTTAGCAAATACTTCTGCAACAGGGTTTGCAATAATTTCTCAATGCCATATGTAAGGTGTACTGGAAACTGGAATCCTGATAGGTATTTGTATTTTGAATAAATCAACTCTGTGGAACAAATTAGAGCCTGGTGGACTTGAAATTTCTGTATACTGTTTTTGGTTTCATTGCAACTAATTGTAAAGACCACATTCCAATTCGACAGGGAAATAATTGCTGTCCAGATGATCTATAGTTCCAATCCGTAATCATATGATGTAATTTGGATATTTCTGGCTTCACTAAAACTGACAGAGTACAGCATTTTCTGGCTGATAGTTGAAGTTTAGCAACTTCACAGATTCACAATCCAGTCAAGTTCGATGATTGTAAATTTGACACTGCAATTAAAGTTGATTCATTAAGTCAATATACAAAAGCCATGATCGGTTCTTCCTCCAGGAGCGTAGGAAGAGTGTGAGAGGATATGGAGGGATATACGACCATGATGAACAACACAAATTGTCTGGATCAATGCATGCTTGGCAAGAGTGCATGAGGGACCACAGAAATTGAATGGAACTATGAAAGCTCGGCAAGAGTGCGTGAGGAACCACACAAATTGCATGGACCTGTGAAAGCTTGGCAAGAGTGTGTGAGACCAAGAGCTGGGAAAGATGGAGGGGGTATTTTGTATAATGCAATGATGTCTATCTACTCCAGGGTCTCCCAAATATATACTCCCTCATGCTGAGTCCCTCTCCTTCATCCCTGTATCACCGTATGTACGTATATAGAGAGACCTAGATACCACATGCCATGTTATGATGTAGCAAATCTTGTGACTGTAACAAAGACAAATATGATGAACAAAATGCCTTGTGATTGTGGAACCGGAAGTACCGCTGCTGTGAGAATATGGTACCAAGTCTCTCGTAGATTTTACGCAGAGGTCCCAGCTGCTCTCGAAATCTCCTGCAGACCTGGGCTGAGGTCTCAGGTGCTCTCGAAGTTCCCCGCAGACCTGCGCAGAGGTCTCAGTAGCTCCAAAATTAGACTACCTCTATAGTCAAATCTCATAGCATCCTGAATGCACCTCCATAACCGCAGGTGCTTTCAGGAGCACCTGAGGATGCTCTTGCAGTGTCTGAGAGCACATTGCAAAGCTCCAGGAGGGCCTGGGAGCATCAGGAAGTACTTAGAAGAACTGGTGAGGGCTACCAGAGTGTCTGCCAGGTTTGCATGTGGCATCTGGACTGATCTACATTCTGCTGATGTGGCTCTGGGGTCAGGTCCGCAATCCCTGCAACATCTGTTTTGCACAGTTTCGCCGGCAGCTGGAATCCTATCATTGGGAGGCTGATAGGTGGTCTCCCAGGTGCACTGCAAGGAGGACAAGGTGGAGGAGTAGAGCTGCCAGATGTTGGCCGATTGACAGGATAGTTTCCCGGCAGTCCTGAAGGCACTCCTGGCGCACCTGGAGATGAGGGCCCTTGTCCTGGAAACTGGGAAGAGGGGTACATTTGAGACCTGCCATCACCACCTTGGTGGAGGTTATGTTCTTGGCACTGTTGCTCATAACTTGGAAATCTTTGGCTTGCGCTGGTGGTTGGTGGCGAACTGTGCATCATCGTGAATCGAGAATGGTAAAGAAACTCCAGAGTGCCTGGAATTGGCTGCTCTGATGGCAGGTAACAATACATATGTTGCGGATGATATTGATTGGTGTGCTTCCCAAATCGACTGCCTTTGCCAGTGGTAGTGTGCCAACTATGGTCTGATGTTTCTGAATTGTCGTCACAGTGTTGTTCCAAGCCAAGTAGGCCACTTGGTGGAGTGATGTTCACTGTCTATGGTGGAGATCCGGTTGTGGACATCCTCTGTGCACAATGATGAGGGTAAGCTACTCTAGATGCAAGCTGTGATGTAGAATGAATCAGAAAGTGTTTGAGTATATTGCAGATAGCAGTTACCTTCGGCCGAATGAAGGCCTTCATGGATCCCATTCTCTTGTCATGAACTGTGGTATTTCACCACACCTTTGATCCATGAAACCAGCCCTGCTGAGAAAAAGAAACCTTAATCAGACTCATCCTGCCTATATTTGTTTTATGCTCAAATTCATATACTAGGATATTGGATAGATGCTCACCTTCATACGCTTCAATGACTTCAAAGTTCATAGAAGGGATAACCTATGATATCTCCAGGAACCCAACAAGAACTATACGCAGTAACAAAGTTAGCCCAACTAGGGATATTACACATAAGTTGTGTGTGTACGACCTGGCAACCTGATTCAATAGGAAGCCTGTGAGTCTAGCAGCAATTGTGATTGCTTCCTATTGCGCTCCATTTCTAAACATCATTGTTCTTCTTAGGATCCACACTGCAGTCAAGGTTCATTACTGAAGCATCAATTCAACCAGCCTATCAGTTCTTGATGATAATTGCTTGGGCATACAGCTAGCTGAGGAACTCACCTATTCATTGTATTAAGATGATTGACATTCATTATCAGCTGCTCAGAGGCTCGAGTGTAGGTATAACTCCCAATGGTGCGATGACATAGCATTAGGCTCATTGTAATGATTGCATTGATTACAAAAGAAACCTTCTCTTCTCTGCTAAAGATTTTCAGCAGATGTTGTACATGATTAGTGTGTGGGATATGATATATATCCAGGTCCAAGAAGAAAACTGATCGTAAGGTGACATTATTTCACACCTCCCCTGCATTTCGCAGGGTGCAATGCGGATCTGAATGTGATATGATTACCTGAGTTACATCGCATTCTTACCAATATCCATGAGGCTCTAAATTACCCCCTGAAGCATCATCGGAATTCATCTGAATATGTATTCACTGACCAATGCACAAATATAGTCAATATTTGCTAGAAACCAGTGCAGTGAGTTATCGGCAAAAGGGCATTACTCGAGGAGAACCAACTCGAGGCTCACTGTCACCAATATCACCTGACATTGATGAATGAAGTGCTATTACCTTACCGGATTTTACCGCCAGCTGGCTGGGATCAACCAGAGGTATCATGGTTCGCTGTCACTCAGTGCACCTGAATGGCCTTCGATAAGCTAGTCAACTAATGATGTACCAATAGATAATTTACCTGGTGCACCACCAACTGAAGATACTCCCAACGACGATACAATTGACCCCCTAAAGCCTGATCTGACATGTACCCCTGATCCAACAAAGGCCAAGGCTGATAGGCATGTAGTTGGCGTCGAAAATTTTGGGGGAAAGCATATGGCAACACAACAGGCTTGTAAAATAAGCATTGCAAGTACTTACAACAATGGAATCCATGGCATCAATTTCACTCAGCACACAACTTTCCACAGGCCCAAATATTCAGCCACCAAACGACAACATGGATAGATAAACATCTAAGGTGTGGATTGGAAAACTTCAATATTTATTTATTTCAATCGGCAGCTGCCCTGTGAAAGTTCCTCTGTGAATTGGATTTTGGGCTGTGAGATGATACTTGCATTGATGATGATTTGCGTATCTTCGGAACACTATACTACAGCGATATTTTCAATTGTATACTGTTCCTTTTGGCACATATCGAAATTCAGGAGCAGATTGATTATAAATAGGTGCCCCTGACAGATTTGGAAAGTCGCCAAATATACTGCGAGATGAACACAGGCAATTGGTGGTTGGATATGCAAGATCAGCTTGCTGCCGGAGCAATGATAGTGCTAGTCCTTCCTGCAACTGACAAGACACACTTGACCAACTTTTCGGGTGATCATCATGCCTCTGCGCGATATCTCACAATTAGTAATATTCGAATAGACATCCATTATTCACCTAACATGTGAGGCTGGGTTCTGCTTGGGCTAATCTCCTGTTCCCTGCAAGGTGCCAAAAATACTGGTGAGGTATGGCATTCTGCGGTTGTAACTGTGCTGTTCCCACTGCAGAATCTTGACATAACTCGTCCCAGCTTGAAATGGACATGCGCTGATGGATTCCAGAGACAATGCTATCCTCTTTTGGCTGCCTGGGTTGGGGATTATCCAGAACAAGTCATGGTTGTTCAAGTCCCATATGGCTCATGCCCAATGTGTGAAATTCCTAATGGTGCGCTGATGCGGCATTCAACATTGGGACTACTTGATTACTCCAGAGATCAGCATGTTTAATGGAAGCTTCTGGACAAACCTCATATTGATGTTCTGTGCACTCTTGTTTTTCGTCCAATCCAATACCAGTTCTGGCAATACCCTCTCCGCAATGCGTATCCACTGTGGCAGTCTGATGAATTGCATCTGCTGCTCTTGGGTTTAGTTACAGACTTATTGCAGTGGCTGCTCAAATACCTGAAAGCTAGAAATGTTAAGGATCATTTTGACAATCGATTGACATAGGTACAATGATATCCAGGCCTCCCTCACTTCTCTAAACCATTTGACGGGTTGAAAAGCACCTCCTGGCAGCGCAAAGAGATCCGGGGCATGATCAGAACACTGGCGGTGAATTGGGCTCCAATTCCTGACCCCTTCAACATCTTTGTCCAAAGTCAAAGCGTGATCCATCTAAAGCTGAACCGAATTACATGTCGAATCACAGAGAGATTACAATTACAATCCTGAATCACCAATGAATCCCAAATTCAACTCCAAGATCCAAGTTACACTGCTGCCAAGCCACGATGGCAATCGACAATCGACATGATGGAGATGTTATTGACAGAGCAATTAGTTTTCAAAAAAGGGGGAGATACCAGTGTCTATACAATAAAGTCCTACCAACAAGTTGAAAGCCAACTGAAAAGCAGTCTACTGAGATACATACCGAGAAGTCAACAGACACATCCACCAAGGAGTCAACAGACAAGACTACCATGAAGTCGACCGGATGGTCACCGAAGAGGACTTCGGAAGATGATTACCAAATCCAGATGAATCAAAGGGGCAATGCCGTGTACTGATGAATACCTGCTGCAAGATATACTCTACAGAGCATGTGGATGCACCGCATAGAGCTCAGACAGCGCCAGCGCGCTTGAACTTGGTAAGTATAACCATTTTAGAGAAGCTTACGAATTTGATGTCAACGAATGCGATGTGACTTCGCACAATGCAATCTACATATACGATTGACGAGCACAGATGGCTAAGACTCATGCCAGCGGCAGAAGCTCCCATCGACGTCGGCAGTGGATGCTGCCATCGATGCCAAATCATGAGCGGAAGCTCTACCACCCAGACGATTCCGACAATGCCCTCCGTAGCGATATATGGGTGAGAGGAATGGATGGTCTGAGGAGTGTGGGTTCAGTTCGGAAGTGGAGATATGGAGGACGGGATCAGTTTTAGATGTTTCTTCTTTCTCTCTTCTCTTCTTCTCTTCTGGGGATCTCGGCCCGGTACACATGCCATTAGTGTGGGTTTTTACCACCTGCCACTGGAGGTGGAGTTTCCCATGTGCCGGATCCACCGAAAGGTCGCCATTGAGCTGTACCAATTGGTAGCGGGACTGTTGAGTTTTACAAGTACGTACACGGCATGATTGTATATTGCTTCCTTCCCTTTCCACTTCTTTTCTCTTGTACAGTTTATTCAGCCCAGGAGGTCTGCCCCTGAAGAGGGGGATAATGTAATGGTGGCATGTGACTTGGAGCTGGGTAATGGCCATTCTGTAAAGTGAGCTCACTACAAGTCTTAGATCTCTAGCGATAATCATACCAATACATCTACATCTACTATCACTTGCGTCCATGTCTGAAACCTTATCTCTAAATACCATATGTATGCCAGTGAGGCCGAACACAGGCGTACATGCCCTTACACAGTGGTATTATCTGCCACCAGCACTCCAGGCATATCCACATCCTGAGCCCATCTCCTTTTAATATACTATATTATCAAATCCTGTGATGCCAGAAACTTGATTCCAGGCAACTGTGGAATTCTATACACGATTCCAGGTAATCTGGTATCCGATCATTTGGAAAGCAGACTGGCATTTGGCATATTGACTGCCTCCTCTGGAAAATCCGAATCAAGTCGATTGTTGATTGTATTGAGAATTATAGTCATTACCAAACAGCTATCTCAATTGAGGACCTACCAACTGTACAGTTGCTCATGAACAACCCTTACACCATTTTTTGTTATCTTGTCATCCACAGTGATTTTCTACTGTTATTCAATTGTAAGTTTTATGGATAGGCTAATACTCAAGTGCTTTAGAATTCAGGGTGATGTTAGTTATTGTATAGACAAGTATTGGAATAAGGATGTGGGAAATATATCTAAGTGAATTGTTTCTATCAGACCTTACATTAATACTACTATCATTCTGTTGCCTTCCATCTCCTAATTTCTAACTACTTTATTCTTCTTAAACCCCTCTTAAGTTTATATATAATAATAAGTGGCTGCATATGTCCAGCTATAACTAAGCTAGTGGGGAGTATCTTGGCTGGTCTAATTATCTGCTCTGCACTCTTCCTATCTGCAACTACCATTATTTCTATTAACAATACTTACAAATTGTATCCCTGTACTAACTTAAAGGTATTTGACTCGCAACAGTGGTACGAAATCAGGCTACATAAGTATTCATTTATGAGTTGGCAAGATATATATAATCCCATCCACTATTCATCCAATTCCTTTTGCTCCAGGGGGCATAATTCTGTTGCTGTTGAATGGTATAGCTCTTTGCAGTACAATGTATCTTGATAAAATTATTGAACTCCTCTAAGTTACTTATATCTGTATATGTGGTTTGGAGTTGCTTGTGGCATATATATCTGCAAAATGTAAAAAGGTTTGAAAGTTGTAAATCAACAACTCATCAACTGTGAACAGCTATGCTGACCCTTCCAAGTACTCCAGGATACTCCCAGGCAGGCCTGATGCAATCTGTAGAATCCTATCATACTCAGGGACTACTTTCAGTTCCTTCTCACAATCTCTGATCTTGGTGAACAGAATACAAAATTATCCCAATGGGTGTATAGATGTTCACTGAATGCTACAAAATTAAGCTGTCAGGCTGTGCAAATTGCAAGGCAATTCAAAATACAGGCCTCATCCCCAAGCCTATTGTAGAGCATCTTGAACCTGGTGCAATACTCTCTGAGAGTGATTATTACAATATCTATATCAAATAGTCCAACTCAGTATACACTCTCACTTTGGTACACTTTGATTCAGATATTCTTCTTAAAGCACAATTTAACATATATGAACATCTGCATGATATTATAAAAGCCATATACTATTGGTGCTGTCTAAAGCAGTATTATTTCACACCAGTGGTTCAAGTCCAACAATTGCTCTGATAGTACAACATGCATCATATTACAACATTGGACAACCCAGATAAACATTTCAATACAATCAGTCTGATTGAGCTTTTCATTGTACTGTATCGAAATAACCACTGTATATTTCCAGCATGAGGATATGACACACATAGTAGAGTCTTCTTGCACCTATTTGACACAGTGGATATTGTTGTTGCAACAGGTAGGTACATCTGAAATTGCAGGTTCTAATATGGTGGTATGCAGCCCAAGTATCATATAGCAAAAGAAGGGACTCGCAGGTATATGGAGTTCAGGTACCAGGAGGTGCTTATTTATTTTCTAGAAAATATTGATGGCTTAAAGTGCCATACACTCTAACTACAGTATAAAAGGACATTTTGAAGTAGGATGAATTGTGTTAGGGGTTCTCCCTTCATAGTGGTAATGATACATAAGATTGATATGCAGCAGATACATCTGAAGTCATTTGATAAAGATGAATAACCCTCATCTGTAAGCACGGCTATGTTTGTCAGTCAAGTGATCATTAGTGGGATTACACTTCAGCCACATGTCGAATGATCAAGGATTTACCCTACATGGACCTTGGCTGATTCACATATAATGACACAATTCTGATGCCATAGCCGGAATGCTTGGAAGCATTAGTGGTGCACATAATTATCAACCACCCCTACTATATCTTGTCAAGAAGGACAACAAACAGAGTTGAAATACGGAATATATACATGTGCAGCAGATGTACATAAAATACGCAAGTGAGCACAATCTTTGAGCCTGTCTCTGCAAGAGCGGGAACACCTTGCAGCACCTCCTGGACATCGATGATTGGAGACCCAACCATGCAGTGTCCACGGGATTATTGGCATTGGCTGAAGGTAAGAGGCCTGAAGCGATGCTGCTCATTGGTTTGAGTTAGTATGCATTGCAACCATATGATGGTGTCATAATCTATGTTGGCAGAGGGTCAGTAGGGCACCGATTAAATCTCTGAATGCAATGCTTAATGACCACATTTTGGCAAAGCATTTAATAACTATGAGTTATGAAAACATATTGCAATAAAGCGCTGATAAGACTACATGTTATCAGATGTTCCAACTACTGAACAAACGAAATGTGAGATGACCAAGTTGAAGTTATGAGCTATCATTTTATGCATTTGATATCTTGTCTGAGGATGGCCCTAGGTGGGAGCATCACAATTTCAAACCACTCATGCATGAACATGATAACCATCAGGAACTCCTGGCAATGTCAACTAGGCACAACATCTTCAAAACCTATTGAGCAAATATGGTGTCATAGCAAGAATGCTGATGTAGCTTCATCCAGAGGACTTGACGATGAAAAGCTCACTTTGTTCCAGCAATGAGAAGAACCAAGCTGAAGCAGCAATCAACATCAGCAACAAGCGAAATTGGTTTTCAAAAATGGACCCCATGCACTGATCCTTCTCCACATTCTACACAAATAAGCTGAGTGATCTGTTTGCATTCTTCCACCATGCTGCGAAGGGTTCAATGATGTAATTGCATTGTGACAAACTTTCAAAAATGTGTTTAATCATTTAAGTTAATTTACTGCAATTGGGTCATGGTGGTCCACTAGATTTTAATCGTTTCGACAGTTTTTTGAACTGTTTCATTGATTTCAATATTATTCTTAAATATTCAATCCCTTGAGACATTGATCATGCACAAGCTTGCACAACTCCCATAGCAAAATTAAGACACCTGGAGAAAACACTCCTCAGATTTCTATGTATTGCTGCAACGATTACTTCAAGCATCCAATCGAATAATCTACACATAAAACAATTTGAATGCTTTCAAGTCAATTGGGTTGCTCAAGTACCACTGCATGCAATCTGGCGGCGGCATCAGTAGAAGAAAGTGTACAGTGTTAGTGGTTTTCCCTTAGTAGTGGTAATGACATATGAATGGATTGTAGCAGGTTCATATGATGATCCTGTGCGTGACTCATATGCAAAACACCTACCTGTGAAAGCAACATAATGTTTGTCAGCGAAGTGATTTGAGGGGGATTACACTTGGGCCGCATGTCGATCAATTGGTGACAGGTACACCTGCACTAGTAGATTCAACCATGATGATGAAATTATGTCGCCATGACTGGGAAGTGAAAACCCATCAGCAGTGTGCATAATTATTGACCACATCTACAATACTGAATCTAGTGGGACAACACATAGTTAAGTTGCGATTACGCAGAATTATGTGTGCAGCAGACGATAGCACAATATGTAAGTATGAGGGATATGCAACCTCATGCAGGAAGCGGTGAGAACACCTTGTGGCACTCCCCAGTCTATGGAAGCCCGAGACCAAAGGAAGCAGTGTCTGAGGGATCAATGACATTGGCTGAAGACAAGAGGCCAGAAGCAAATCTGCTCATTGGGTTGAGTCAGTATGCATTGCAACGTCATACTCGTCTATAGATATGAGGATGACATTTCATTCACTATGTTGGCAGAGTATCAGTAGGTTGCCAATTAAAAATCTCTGACGCAATCCCAAATAGCCAAATCAAAGGTGAGGGGTTTGACAGTAAAGATCTATTAAAATACATTGCGATAAGCACAGATAAGACTAAATGTCGTCAGATGTTCCAACTACTGAATGAATGGGAAGCAAGATGTCCAAGTTGAAGTTATGAGCTGTCATTTTGTGCGGTTGATATCATGATCAAGAGGATGGCGCTGCAGGGGAACGTAACCTTTCAAAACCAATCATGCTTGAACACAATAACCAAAGGGAACTAGTTGCATTGACAGTGGGCCACTTAAGTTGTTCTCGGAGATAAGCAACCAAAGAAACATGATCTCATAGCAAGAATCTATATGCATGCTTGATCTGAGGATCCATCTATACAGAGCTAACATTGTTCCAGCAATGAGAAGAACCAAGCTCTAGCAGCAATCCACAGTCAGACACTAGCAGTGAAGAACACCTTAAAATATTATTAAGAATTCTATCTATAAACTTATCAAAATTACTTCTTTATTTCACCTCTGTGCATATGCCTTGTAGGTGTTTAAACAGAATGACACCTTCTCAGTACATACACCGCAAGGTCATCAAACTTTTCGGAGATCACATGTTCTACTACCACAAACGTGGTTCAACCGATATCTCCTGCATTGTGTTGTACTTCGGTGTTATCGACGGTATATAATACAACGTGCACTGGTACATCACTCCAGGCTAGTTGCCCTTCGGAGAGATTTTCAAAGAGCGACTCTGGGTGGACGCGGAAAATTGGGAAGCTCCTATTTAAGAGAAGAGGTTGAGTCTTGGCAAAGATGAGGAATAGTGTTTATGATAGGTGGCTATTCTTATTCTAATATATGTTCAATTGATTATCGGGATTAAAGCCCCCCCGTAACAGTATAATATTTTAGGACTCCGCTTAGATAAATGATTGTCAGGATTGCCAAAATATCTATTGTTGCATACTGGACGGAATCAGATACTGCGACTATCATTGCATCAGAATCCACTCCCATTGCTTTCGGCGTCAGATCAGAGACAACATCAGGAATACTGAAGCTGAACAGTGCAGATTCGGTGATAATGAAGCTTGTTGCAATATATCTGTTAGCACAGAATGGTTCCAAGAATGAACAGCTCATCACATAAACAGGATCTGTCGGGAACATTGTCCCCCTACAGACTTTGAGTGTTGAAATTGTCAAAAACATTACAAACCATCAAGATTTGGAACAGAAGTATTTGCCATACCTGTCATTCACCCATTAATACATGTACAAAATGACTACCCCATTGTGCAGGGTTACATTGTTGAGTGGGACCATAGTGCAGAAGGCATCGAGGGTAGAGAACAGGAGCTCAGACAAGTCACCAGCAGGACAGGAGATTCCAGTATGGTGCTAGAGCTATCAGAGGAGGTTGGAAGCAGTGAAGGAGCAACTACAGCGATTCAAGCAGGCCAAGGACACAGAAGAAGCTCAATTGGGAATTGGGGAAATACCTATGCCAGTGGCAGATGCAGTACCAGACAAGCTGGAACAGATAACCCAGCAAATGATGCACATAGTGCAGGCATGCAAGGAAGAGAAAGGAATTATTGAGGAAGAATTTGTAGCTGTATGGCAAGACCTCAAAATTCTAGAAGGGGGACTCCGAACCTGGCAAGGCAGCATCGAAAGAGAAGTCTCAGGAGTTGGAGGCCAGATGGGATTTCAACAAGCAATAACTGAAGAAATGAGAACCGGAAGCACGATCCTACAACCACAAGATAATGTGATAGTGCAGGAGGTGGGAGAATTATTCCACAGCATTCATGAGGAAATCGCAGGGTTGGTTCAGAAACAGACAACTAACGGATCGACATTGCTTCATCATAAACAAGCAATAATTACACTTCAGGAGGAGTCGGATGCCAGGAACACAAGGCAACAGTCGATCAAAAATATGGTTGAAGCCATGGCTAAGTTTATGAAAATGTTGCCAGCAAAGCAGGATGTATTGCAACATACTAAAGCCATTGACGAGACTTTATCGAAAATTGAAGAAGTTAGTATGGGAATAACTATACAAATGGGACAGTATAAGGTGTCGGAATGTGCTTCCCATAGCCCCAATTCAGTACAAGCAGGACCAAGTTATACTAACCCAAGTGAACGACCAAACATCGATGAAGAAGAGAACGGAGAAGAAAGCTACACCACGGCAGAGGATATAGAGCACGAAGCTAGCTATTGTTATGGCCTTCTTCGAGGTGGAGCAGGAAGTCAAAATTCCACTGAGGATGGTAATATTCTGCAACCAGGTTCTCCAGCACCACCACCAGCTCCTCCAGCCTCACCACCTGGTCCACCAGAAGGACAAAGGAGGTGAAGGAAACCTAAAGTTAAGCCAATTAAGCTTAAGGATCCTTATCCACTCAAGGGCAAATGCGGAGAGCACTTCGATGGCTGGTGGGTATTAGTGCAAACTTTTATCCATGATCATCCAGAAAAATTCGAAGAAAAGGGAAGAATCAGCAATTTGATTGGAGCTGTTCTCAACAATATGCTGGGGCACGGCATGGGCATTGGGACAGACAATTGCTGGTTAGAAATTTTCCAAGATCTTCGACCACATATCGAAACGATTTGAGGGTGAGGTTTGAAGATAACGCAGCCCGGGCCCGGGATGAGTCATGTGCAAAAATGGAGAAAATCCGCTGACATGGGGATATATGAGACATGTTCACCAAAATACAAATGCATAATGATAATGCTCAATGAACAGGGGCCACACTCAAGAAATGGATATTGGACTGGTTACCAGCCAAGATTCTTGAGCAAATTCATACAGTTGATCTGACTGGAAAATCAGATCAAGAAATGGTGGAAATCATCTTGAAGGCTGGAAGAACAGCTGAAAAAATGGGAAGAAGCCAAAAAGAATCTTGGCACGAGAACCCTGAAACATTCTGAGAAAAAGAAATGGGAAAAACCTAAAGATAACTTCCAGGTGAAAAAAGCATTATCAAGGAAAGAAGAACCAGCTTGTGAGGAAAGAAAATTTGTTAATCGAAGCGACAATTTGAATATTAGGACATTCACCTGACACATGGAAGGAATCCCACAAGACGAAATGAATGAACAGAACGAACCACAGCAATGTATGATATGTGCGTGGCCTGCAGATAGGAAAGGAAGTCATAAGACTATGGAGTGCTATAGACCAGCAAAAACTGATGCAGGAACAGCAAATTTTCCCAAGGCGAAGGAGTATCAGAAGGTGAAAATCAGAGCACATGAATTGGAAGAAGATCAAAGGGATCTATACATGGAAGGAGCTAGTAAAGAGGAATCTAGCAGTGAGGAGCTATGGAATACTGCGCTAGAAGAAAGTGAAGAAGGATCAACATCTACTAGTGAGAGTGGCTCAGGATCATTGGAAGCTGGTGCAAATTGGTGGGAGTCAGATTAAAAAAAATATACATTCTTTTATGGCTAGCATTATGTTTTCTCCTCTGAGGATGATCAGAAGATTGAAACTGCTGGCCAGTAAGGAGATACGATACATACAAAATATAATCGAATCTTCTCACCTCTTTCCAACCCATAAATCGTCTCACTTCTTTTAACCCATTGTGGCCAAGTTATTGTTGATAGGATATCAATGTCAAAATGAAAATCTACAGAGGAATTTCCCTTACCAACCCCAAAGATAACTAATACTTCAAGAGACTATGTTTTCTACACCAGGGCAAAAAAAGAAAAGATCAGCAAAATATCTGTACCAACGATCGGAAAAAGGGTGATCTATAGATCTTTGATCGACTTTGAGGCAAAATAGTTCCCAATACGCAGTATGCTTGATCTTCGAAGTATGTCGTTTGTAATTTCACCAGACACGACAAAACCATTCCGAATCCCGGTAGTGAAAATATGTTCAGCAAGGCAAGCTTCGGACATTGGAGGTCGAAGGATACCTGGAGAGGGATCATCCATCATGCCTTTGGGATTATCTTTCGGAAATCACACAACTGTAGACACACAATATCAACCATTCAAAGCAATGAAAACCTCACAAGGTTACGATGTCTTAATACCAGCTTCGTATTTGGAGAAACACTGAGCTCAGGGAATAACTGCAGGGCATTTATATATCCCTAATTGTTTCAACAAGTGTTATGGCCATGGATTATTACACCCAGAATACGAATTCTATTACGATGAAAGGGTAGCAATAAGAGCACATGCGATGCATGAAGGGTCTGTGCTACTTAATAATCCGGATGTGGCGCAAAAGTTACCAGCTCACTATCACAAGTGGTTACTTGTGTTCGACCCAAGAGAATCAGAGAAACGAAAAAGCAGTAATGGTTGCGATCATCGAATCATGTTAAAAGTACCTGATCGGAACTTAAGGATGGGTTCTATTTATCAGTGATTTAAGGAAGAAGAGAAAATCATTATTGAATATCTGGATAAGATGATTCCGGAAGGAAAAATCAGGCCTTCTTGAAGTTCAGTTGGAAGCCCTACATTTGTCGTACCAATGCCAAGCGGTGAAGGATTACGATTATGTGTCGATTATAGACACCTTAATTGAAACGCAGTTGAAGATACACCTCCGCTACCAATTGTGGACGAATTACCAAAATGAATATGTGGAGCATATTTCATCACAAAGATTAATCGACGAGTGGGAATCTATTTACTTAGCATGGCAGTCGGACATGAACAGTGTACAGCATTCAGGACCAAGTTTGGCCTCTATGAGTATATGTTTATGCTGTTCAGATTGACCAATGCTCCGGGAACTTTTCCATCACAGATCAATAGAATCTTGAGACCATTATTAGGAATCAAATTGGTTATCAATACTAAACAACATATTCACAAAGATAATGCATTGGTGGTAGTAGCATATATCAATGATATATTAATAGCCATGAAGGGATCAATCAAAAAACACCATAGACAAGTCGGACGAGTCTTTGACTGGTCACTGGAAAAATACTATCTCTGTGGAAATCAATCAATGTTGTTTGGTGCAAATGGAAGTCGCATTCCTAGGATTTATCGCCCACAGACAGTTACTGAAAATCAATTCTCAGAAAGCATTGGTCATAGTAGATTGGCTGCATCCAAAGAATTAGAAGGAAGTTCAGCAATTGCTAGGATTATGAAACTTCTATAGAAGATTTATCCTCGGATACACCAATATATTATCACCAATCCCTGATTCGCTTAAAGGGAAAAATTCCAACTTCTTACTTGGTCCAGCACAGGAAGCGGCATTCCAAATAATTACAGTTATGTTTTCATCTGGAAAGATGCCTATCATTAGGCATTTGGATCAAGATAGACCAGCAATGAATGAAATGGATGAGTCCGATTTCCCGAAAGGAGCGATACTATGTCAGAAGTTCCAAGATGGAAAGATTCATCCTTGTTCATTCGTTTTGAGAGTGTCAACACCAGTTGAGTTTAATTCCGATGTATACGATAAAGAAATGCTGCCCGTATCATTTGCCTCAATCTAATGGAGACATTTTCTTCAACGAATGGAACATAAAGTAACGATATTCACAGATCATCAGAATTTATCTTACTTTACGAAAAACGTCCAGCTTACTAGCAATCAAGCCAAATGGGCCAAACAATTACCAGAGTACTACTTTGTTATTGCCTGCAGGAAAAGGTTCCATAAATCAAAAAGCAGATATTCTATCTAGGTGTCCGGCATACACCTCAGCAGAGGGAGGTACAACAGCAATCATGGATAGACTGCTGCAGCAACCAGATGAATAGTTAGAAATGGGAGCCATGGAAATATACAATGAAGACCTAGAGTACATTCGACATAGCAGTGATTCAAATACAGCTATTGAGAACAGATGGGAAGGAAGTAATAAAGCAAGCGGCTTTGTTAGACCTCCAGTATAGAGAATTAGGCACATCAGTTCATGAAGGCAAAAACATCAACCCACATTTTTCTATTATGGATGATTTTCTTTGCTCGAACAACAGTATATACATACCACAAAGTTTGAAGGATAAGGTCTTTAAATCAGGACATGATTCGAAAGTAACAGGACATTTTGGAACAGACACAATGATGAAGCTAATATATCGCAATTTGTATTGGCCAAAGATGGAGGACGACATTGAGGATTATTGCAATACTTGCGATGTTTGCCAGAGGATCAAGTCTCCTAGACATGCTAAGCACAGATTGTTACATACTTTGGAGTAAGCCAGGAGACCATGGACACATATATTTACTAATTTCATTACTGATTTACCGGAGTCATCAGGACATTCAAATATATTGGTAGTAGTAGACAGGTTTATGAGGATGGCTCATGTTATGCCATTTGGGAAGAGGGATTCCCCAACTGTTGGTAAAGCGTATCTGGATAATATCTGGAAATATCATGGTACTCCGGAAGATGTGGTTTCGGACTGAGATGGAATGTTTACTAGTCAATACTCTTCCAATCTTTACGACTACCGTGGAATTATGCGATCCATGAGTACTGAGGATCACCACCAGACGGATGGACCAACAGAAAGAATGAATCAAGTTATGGAAGCATACCTGAGGTCCGATTGCGACTTCGAACAGAATGATTGGGCCGAGATGTTTCCAATGGCAAAATTGGCATTTAACAATTCAAAACATTCCTCGACGAAGAAAATGCCATTATATGCCAATTATGGATATGAACCGAGAATTCACTGGTCCACAGACATTCAAATCCATAATCCAGAATCAGAGATGTACGGACATTATACGACAAGGGTTCAGGAAATTCTAAAACAACATTTGGCTGCGGTTTGGGAATCGATGGCCAAATATTATAATAAAATGAGGAAGTGTATTGAAAAGTTTAAAAAGGGCGAATTGGTTCTGCTTAACAGGAAGAACATCAGGTCAAAAGGAAGATGCAGGAAACTGGAGGATAAGATGTACAGACCATTTCAAATCCTCTCAGTGGGGCATAATGATTGTTGTTGCAAATTAAGGTTACTGACATGTTGGACGATAAATCCAACTTTCAACATCCGGTTACTGGAACAATATTCAGGAAAGGATCCAGGAGAAAGGGCTGTTGACATCGAGGCGGGCTGCGCAGGCTGGGAGATGGAAGAAATAATGGCCAGCAGACCATCGAATGACAACATATCAAAGCAGGTGCACCTCGTCAAGTGGGATGGACATTCGCACAAGGAAAATACTTGGGGAGCTTTTGAAAATGTTAAGGATCACCCAAAATAGTTATTGGAGGATTATTATGCAATGAATCCTAATATTGAAACAGATAAATGATTTGAAAAGAGTAAGGAGAATGACGCAGTAGCACATCAAAAAAGAAAGATGTGAAAGCACAAAATGAAAAATTGATTTTTGCCTTCATATTTTGAAAATTATTTCATTTCGCTATCTGAGTGGTATGGTTTGTGTTGTTCATTTCTCAAAGACGGAGCTACCATTGGGTCACCGGTTCTAGAGAGGGAGAGAGTGTTAGGGCTTTTCCCTTAGTAGCGGTAACAATACATGAATGGATTGTAGCAGATACATATGATAATCCAGCACATGACTCATATGCAAAACACCTACATGAGAAAGCAACGTCATGTTTGTCAGCCAAGTGATCTTTAGCAGGATAACACTTGGGCCGTGTGTCGATCAATTAGTGATGCGTTCACCTGCACTAGTGCACTCAACTATGATGATGCAATCGTGTCACCATGACTGGGAAGTGAAAAACCTTTAGCAGTGTGCATAATTATTGACCACATCAACTATACTTTATCTAGCAGGAGAACACATAGTTAAGCGGCGATTACACAGAATTATGTGTGCAGCAGACGATAATGCAATACGCGAGTATGAGGGATCTTCAAGCTCACGTGCAAATTGGTGAGAGCACCGTGCGTCACTCCCCATTCGATGGAAGGTCGAGACCTAAGCATGAAGTGTCTGAAGGATTAATGACATTGGCTGAAGATAAGAGGGCAGAAGCAAACCTGCTCATTGGGTTGAGACAGTACGCATTGCAATGTCATACTTGTTTATAGATACATGGTTGATCGGTCATTATGAATGTTGGTGGAGAATCGGTTGGTTGCCAATTAAAAATCCGTGATGCAATGCTGCATAGCCAAATCGATGGTGAGGCATTTAACGGTCAAGAGCTATCAAACTGTTTTGCGACAAGACTAAATGTTGTCAGCTGTCCTAACTACTGAATGAATGAGAAACAAGATGTCCAAGTTGAAGTTATGAGCTGTCATTTTGTGCATTTGATATCATGATCACGAGGATGGCCCCACAGGGGAATGTAACCTTTCAAACCCACTCAAGCATGAACACAATGACCACAGGGAACTCATTGCATTATCGATGAGGCATCTAGGTTGTTCTTGGACCGCAGCGACCAAACCAACATGATGTCATAGCGAGAATGTAAAGGACAGGTTGACCTGAGGATCCTTCTATAAAGAGCTCACATTGTTCTGGCAATGAGAAGAACCAAGCTCTGGCAGCAATTCACAGTCAGATACTACCAGTGAAGAACACCTCAAAATGTTATCAGGAATTCTATCTATAAACTTATCAAAATTACTTCGTTATTTCACCTCCGTGAATATGCCTTGTATGTGTTCAAATAGACCGGCACCTTCTCACTACACACACACCAAGGTTATCAAACTGTTCGGAGATTTTGTCTTCTACTACAACAAGCACAGTTCAACCCACATCTCCCAAATTCCTTCGTACTTGACAGTTATTGAGGGTATCTGATACGATGTGCACCGGTACCTCACTGCAGGGTTGTTGCCACTCTAAGAGTGTTCTTAAGAGTGACTTTCGATGGACGAGGAAAATTGGTAAGCTCTGATTCAAGATAAGAGGTTGAGTCTTGGCAAGGACGAGGAATAGGGTTTAGGATAGGTGGCTGTATTTAGTCTAATGAATGTTGGATTGATTATTGGGATTAAAGTACTCCCGTAACATACAGCCCCATCAATCGGGCTTATAGGAACGATATAAGTGGTTCGGGCACCGAAAATATGCTCCTGACAGTAGCTTCCATCGTGCAAGGGTTGCATCGCAGGTTGATGTCTCTCCTTGACAATCCCTGTACTGGCAGTCCGATGTATTCCCCCTGACGCAAGTGTCTGAACCAAAGCAAGAAGCCCTGTAACACTTGATTCAGTATCCACTATCACGAAAAGACTCTTCAAACGTGCGGGAATGCATCTATCTGTTGACTTAAAGTGGCTATCTGGACTTCTCCCCATCAAGAGAAGCACTGTATCATCTCTTGGTGGCTTATCCTTTGACCACCTTGTGGACCCTGGGCAACGAACCATATGAATGTCCTGCTCTTCGCATTCACATGATGTCAGCCGAATTTTCACTGGGTTGTATTGAATGTATTATGCATTGTTGAGAGGACTGAAATGCTGATCGTGATTCATGTAGTCTGTGAACTCGGCAAATCTCTTCATTCACCAAGTAATGTGATTCTGTAGCTCCCCTCCTGGCAATACACACTACTTGGGCATGTCATCAAGGATCATGATTTCTGGTTGCAGGTTTTTTATCATTCACATGACACAAGCTTTGGTTTGAGTCACATCATTGTCTCGACCTTATGTTGCAGCATTTGGGATCAGCAATCCATATCGAAACACCTCCGGTCGGTCATTCATTGGTCAGATCTGGAAGGCGGCCTCAGCACGATTAGATTTTCTGTACGCTTGGTTAAGATCCATCATCACTCGTACTGGGAGTTCAGAGCTTGCGCTTCAGAGATTCCCAAGCTGGTGGATAAGGTCTGCAAAGTGGTTCAGGAGATGCATCTTCACAAAGTTGAAATCCGATTTGTCAACAAGTTGTTGTGCAATTTCTGACTCCATCTGCATTTAATCTTCATTAACACTACGACGCTTTGCAGCCACCAAAAGATTGTTCCCGGCAGGGTCACTCTTCAATTCCTCCTGGTTATCCATAAGAGGCCACGTTTTGAAGACTTCCGAGACCTTCTTGGTAGATTCACTGGCATGGAATCGACTGAGAATATCCCTCTGATGATGAAACTCCTCAAGATACTTCTCCATGTACTCGATTGTGGCTTCAGTATAGTACCGGTACTGTGCCATACGGTGAACATACACTACATTCTTGATGCACAATAGGGCTTCTGTGGAGGGAATCCTTGGGCCCACCGAATGGTTTGAAAGAGTGGCACCGAAAACGGGAACCATCATGGGCTCAAGTGCTTTCATCTCCTTAGATCCCCATGGTGTCGTCTGGCTATATCCCTTGTTGAATCGAGCGAAGCCACGATATGGAGGCATCATTACCCAGAGCTGATTGATTTTATCAATCCTGGAATGTGGTTCAAAGACAGATGTTACCCAGTCGATCGAATGATTGAGCATACCAAGATTGATGGTATGAAGAATGTCGGGTATGATAATAGCCTTTAGGGAGATGTGTTTCATATTCAAGAAGACACCATCTGACCTTCCAACTGCTGCATCCTCCAGATATTGTGTCGCTTCCCATCTCTCCGTCTTATCTCCCCAAGTTGCAAGTATCATCTTGTGGAAGTATACTGGATAGTCTGTCAATTGCCATCGCAATGAATTCCCTTCTCCAAACAACCATTTTTGTGCTTTCGAGACTGGGTAATGGGGCTGCTCGATCAAGCGCAAGTGAATGCTTTCGAAGTAGTCAGCCAGCCATGCACAGATGACAGGACTACATTGCCGCATCTGACCGTCCACACAAAGCAGGAGTCTTCAAGCGATAAAAAGAGCATTGAGAGGACGAAAATTACACTCGAAGACCTTCCTCAAAACCTCCTCATTATTGATCTCCAGTTCCTTCAAGGCAGTTGTTCATTCATGTCGTTTAAAGTGATATTTCTGAGGAATGGGAAGAAGGGCAACAAGGATGCTTCCAAATTTCGAAGGCTTTGATCTACTCGTCGAGTCGTGCATTCCAAAACTAAAATCTATTGGCCATTGTTTCTTCTCACCTGATTGGTTTGGAAGATGGGTCTATTCTGAACTGCCGAATAAAGGTACAATCGAAGCTCGAAGTGGCCGCAATCCATATTGCAGCTATCAAATCTAGAGTAGCTATGATGACATTCAACTAACGTACCTGTTCATTCCACCACCAGTCACTTGATTCCACCTCTGAGTAGATATGTTCCCCAGCTTCATTGAATTCCTTTGCTGGAGCATATAACCTACGTTCCCAGAATGCAGGCTGTTGAATGATGAGCTCCATGCATTCAACAGGATTGCGGTAAAAGAAATGTGTGTAATCATCTACACCAAGGTTGTTTGGATCAGCGAAACAATTGGAACACAAATTGCCCCATTTCCAAGAGTCAATGCCTATCGCGTAGGACATTTAGTTCAACCATTTGAATAACGTGTGGGACCGAGTGAAGATGTCAACAGTAGGCATCGTAGGGTTCCTGAACAGCTCGTTGATAGCAGCTCTGCTTCAGTTGTACTTGAGGCACATGTGCGATATTCGATACTCCTCCTCACGTAGAAATGTGACCGGAGCTCTTTTCCATTATCGAAGAAATCGAAATACTCGTTCCTAATGGGCTTACCAGCTAGACAATTATCCCAGTGTGGAGTACCATGAATATCTGTGCAAACCGGAGTTCGCTCTGGATTGACACAAGCATTTTGGCTGTTGGCTTCTGTATTGCTGGAATCATTGTTGGAAGGGTGAGGACAAGGGTTGCTATGTGGTTCATGAATAAATGGAAGAAGAATATTATTGTGCTTGATAGCAGAACAATCCTCAGGCAGCTGTTCAGCAGATACATATAGAATCCATTCTTGGTGGTCACCACAGAGGTCAGTGCTGTAAGTGCCAATGTAGGGGTACATCTTTGAGCGGTAACGACATTGTTCACCTATATCCATATTTGATTCGCAAAATGAAATGTCTCAACTAAGTTAGAAAGCATCCCGACAGTAGTTTAGCTATGGATATTATTGCAAGCTTACTCGTCCTCCGGAAACACTGCACCTCAATTTAGTTTTTCCAAAAAGTGGTTCTACCACATTCATAGAACTTCTCTCATCCTCCTTCAAACGTTTGCAAAGTGTTCAATCACTCTCTCAGTTTCACCATCTCTTGGATCTTACAAAGCATACTGCTTCGGCATTCAGCTCATCACGGTGATTATTTTGCACTCTTACAAGATCCTTCTATGCGCAATGCCTGATTCATGGTTGTCACTTTTTGTTAAGTTTGTACCGTACAAGAACAGTGCATTCTCCATTGATACCAATCCAGCGATATCATCACAGGGTACAAGAACAAGAGCAAGGACAAACGAGTGAGATATGACTGCAGAGCATGCTTTTAGTTGACTTTGTGATGATTTTAAGCATTCAGTCGACGAATCAGGGCACTTAGATAATGCCACGCACGTTGTTTCCTAGCTGAAAGGCAGCCAAGATGATGTTGCTGGATCAAGATAACCCCTCCAAGCCTACATATATAATTGCCTTGCCTGCCCACTTCACATACAATCTCCAGAACCTTGAACGTACCCTTCTGACCTCTGCTATGGCATCACATTACCCTTGAACATATATTGAACGGTCCTGACACTTGTTTAGAGTAACAAGCATTTGATATCCACCACCCAACTATTGAGCACCATTGAGAACCTTAAATGTAATGTGATGCCTTCTGGTTGCCGAATTCATTCATCGCACATGCTAAGACAATCCAGATGCCGACCAAACAAGTCCGGCTCTGGGCCAAGAACGCCTTTGTTGGAGTCCGCCATTTGGCAGCAGAAACCTTGGGCATTAGGCAGGCGAAGAGTGGCTTGACAACCCAACCTACAGATAATAAAGTGAGAGAGCACGTCTGGGAGATTACTCAGTCGAGGAGCATCAGCAGCAAGCTAGCGGCAGGCACCAACCAATGGGACCTCCCAATTGATCGTTGCATTACTCGACTCAGTGATCTGGCGTCTAAAAGGCTGCTTTGGAAATCCTACTTCGTAGACAAGACTATCCTCAATAGTCAGAAACTCAGAGCAGAGAATGGCCAGTTCCCTGGGATTGGCGTTCACCGAAAGAAGAATGGGATCGATGAAATCCCAACTAAGAAGACGAAATTTGTCCACATTGGTATCGATTTCATCGCCCTGACGCTTCTTTTGCTATTCCTGATAATGTCATCAGCAACATGTAAAATCGTTTGGAAGTCACAACTGAACAACTCAGCAACTCTGAACAGCCACACTGATGCTTTCAGATGCTTCCAGATGCTCCCAGATAGGCTGAGTGCAAAGCGATGAGCTCTCAGGTGCTCTGAGACTACTTCACCGGTGCTCCTTATTGTTCTGGAAGATGTGGAACAGAATACCAGAATATCCTGAAGAATGTATGGTTGGCTTCGAAATGCTACAAAATCAAACCAATGGCATGTGCCATTTTGGGAGCTATTGGGAGTATTGGCCGAGTTTCAAAGACTATTCCGGTGCATCTTGAACCTCGAGCCATACTCTCCGGGAGTGATTATTATAATGTTTATATCAAATAGTACAATTCAATTAAGTATCTTCCTCCTGCACACCTTGATTCAGGCATTGTAACTTACTATACAGTCCAGTAGGTATCTAAATCCACCTGATTAGGTACAAGCCCTACACTATCGATCCTATCTGATGCAGCATTCTCTCGCACCAAATGTGCCGGTCCAACAATTGCTGCAACAGGTACAATGTGCACCATGTCAGGCTGTTTGACGACCCGGATGAACCCGTCAACACAATCAGCTCAACTATGTGGATCTTTGTAGTATGTTGGAATCACCGCTGCATATTCCTGAACTTGGGGATGTGATATCCATTGTTGAATGTTCTTGTACCATGTAGAAAAGGTCGATATCATTTTTCCGGTAGGCAGGCCCTCCCCAAATTGGATGATCTGATTCGGTGGAGTCTTGCAAAAGTATAATACCAAAAACGATGGAACGCAGCAGTGGAAGGTGTTATCAAGGTCACTTTCCGTCTATTCGACCCAGATGTTATGAGATTCAGGCATCATCACTTGGTTGGCATTGGTATATTCTAGCTTGCAATGATGTCCCTGATGCTCAACAGATGTAGGGCAGTGAAATGGTTGATGGTAGTATGACAGCCGATTCTGAAGTTTAATGAATATACTGTCAAGGAGCACATTCTGATCATATCCAAGCACCAGTCCATGAACCTCATGCCCCAGTCCTCTTCAATTTCTGCATGGAATAGTTATCGGATGTTGGGAATTCGCAAATCTTCTGATGCATCTCTGAGTGAGGTCAATTTGATACTTCTACACACTCCACAGACATCAGTGTGTCTCACACGATGTACCCGTGGTGACACGGGGCGGAATAATCGCTCGTCCTGAGATTGCTGGAGACATGAAAGATAGACTCTGCAAGTATTTCGCCATTCATCAGAAGCGAATAGTAGGTTGAAAACTTTTGCAGCAGCATTATTATACCAGCCTTGCAGGGCATGATATGAGATTGTCTCTTCCATATTGTCAAAACCGGTAGACCGGTCATTGTGCTTGAACATCTGTCAAATGTAATTGACTTTGTTGGTAGATCGATATGCCTCTTTGACACTGCCCATACCTAGCCGTTGAGTGCTATTAGTGGTGAAATTTTTGCAAGAACCCATTCGCCGAATTGACTCTGATATCTAGCTCAGAAGATGCATCATTGGTTATCCGAAACGGATCACACGCTGTTTGATAGTTTTCCACAGCTGCAGAATGTCAATTGGCTGCCACCAAGCTTCAAATCCGATCAAATGAATAAATAATTCCTTCTTGAGCCACATCTGCTCATTCAATGTGATACCACAAATCTCTCTGAAGGTGACTCACAATGCGGTCTATATCGGCGAGACTGCAGGTGGTGGTTTCAGTCTCAGCGTTGGATACACGGATGGGAAATTCTACACTCTTGTCAGCGGTCATGTTTACCGCCCCATAAACCTCCTCTTCAGCAGCTGTCTTCCTTGCAGCAAGTTGTTTGGCGAATGTGCTTCCAGGACCGGTTGCCTTAGTCCCAACTTCTTGTAATAGTTGTTGCTCATGATGTTGGAATAATTTATCGAAAAGCTTGAGGTTGCTAGGTTTCTTGTGATGCATGTTGCGCTGCAATCGCTCAATTGCCCTCTTCTGATCCGCCTCTTACCATTAGGTTGCCTTTTCTCGGGCGCGATTCGGGTGCACCTGACATTCCCCTCATTTTGATGTAGTAACCGTTTCAGGCCCACACGCCAGAACATCCGTTGCGGCACAGATTTTATGAATCTTTTGTGCCCGACACTGAGGGGATTCTGTTGCCATCTGTTCATTGACTTTGGCCTTCGCATGCTTTGACATTTCCTGATCTCAAACGGCACCCTGTTTCCTGTGAAATCTCTTCAGTACATAATCAAGTGCTGTGCAGGATCGATCAGAACAATTTTGTTGGCTAACAAGTAGAGAGAATTAACATAATGCCCGCACTGCACCCATTACCATTTCATCAGAGGCTGTTTCCGCAGGAGTTTTCCCGTCATCCTTGGAGCAGTCCAGAATTGGAGCTCAATTCACTGCCAGTGTTCTGATTATGTCCCAGATCCCTTTGCCCTGGCAGGAGCTGCTTTTCATCGAATCGAATGGTTTAGAGAACCGCTGGAGGCCTGGATATCATGGTACTGATGTGAATCGATTGTCAAATTGATCCTTGACATTTCTAACTTTCAGGTATTTGAGCAGCCAGTGCAATAAGTCTTTAATTAAACCCAAGAGCAACTGATGGAATTCATCAGGCTACCACAGCTGATAAACATGGCAGAGAGGGAATTGCCAGAACTGGTTGCGGATTAGATGAACATGAAGAGTGTGCAGAACATCAATATTACTTCCTTCCAGAAGCACTGAGTAAACATGCTGATCTCTTGAGTGATCGAGTGTTTATCAAGTTGAATGCCGCATCGGCACACCTTTAGGACTTTCACACATCCGGCATGAGCCATATGGGCCTTGGGCAATCATGATGTGTTCTTGATACTCCCCGACCCAGGCCGCCAAAACAGGATAACATTATCGCTGGAATCCATCAGCACAATTCCTTCTCAGGCCGGGACCAGTTATGTCAACAATCTGGAGTGGGGACAACACTGTTGAAACCGTGGAATGCCTTGCCACCTCCTTATTCTTGGCACTTTTCGGGGGGCATGGAATCAGCCCAACAAGAATGCAGGCATGCTTTTCAGGTGTACAGTGGATATCTTTTCGAAATTTACCAATTGGGAGATCCAGCGACCAGGCATGCTAATCGGGTGAAAATTTGGTCAACTCAGTCTAGTCGGATGCCCAAATTACTGGCACAATCATCCCTCCAGTAGGAAGCTGATTTTGTGTATCCTCCCACCATTCACCTGTTTTCAACTTGCTGTAAATTCGGCAACTATCCTAGTCCACAAGGTGCACCAGTTCAAAATCTAGGTGGGCTTGAAATGAACAATGTGCCAAAAGGAACTGAATACATTGAAAAATATCCCTGTAGTGTACTGTTCCGAAGATAGGCGAATGATCTTCAATCCAACTATCTTCGCCGTACCCGAAATGATTTTCAGAGAGGAACTTTTGCAGAGTATCTGGTGATTGAAATGATCGCATTTTGAAGTCGTCCAGTCCACGCCTCAGATGCTGATCGATCCACGCTTTGGTTTGCAGGCTAAATGATTGAGCCTGTTGAAAGTCGTGTGCTGACTGAAATAGATGCCATGGATTCCATTGTTCTGAGTACTTGCGATGCTTGTTGAACAATCCAGTTGCTTTGCCATATGCTTTCCCCGTTGCATTTTCCACTCCAACTACCTGCCTATGAGCCATTCTCTGTGTTGGATCAGGGGTACATATCCGATCACGCTTCTGAGGGTCTACTGTTTATTCGTCGGGCGTATCTGCAGGTGGCGGCGCACCAGGTACGCTGCCTATGGGTACATTATTAGTTGACTATCTCGTCGATGGCCATTGAGGTGCACTGACTGAAGTCGAACCATGATGGCTCACGTTGATCCCATCCTGCAGGTGGTAATATCCTGTGAGGTGATATCACTTCAATCATCAGGGTCAGGTGATATTGTTGATAGTGAGCCTCGAGTCAGTTTGCGTCGAATAATTTGTTTTTGCAAATAAACCACTTAACATGTTGCCGGTGAGTGTTGAACATATTCGAGAAATGGTCAGTGAACACATATTCGGATGCATCTCAATGATGATTCACGGGGTAATTAGGAGCCTCATGGTTGTTGGGTTAGAGTATGACATTCACAGCCGTGTCACACCCTGCCAATTACTGGGGACATGGAAAATATAATTACCTTACAATCAGTTTTCTTCATAAACCAGGATATATATATCATATCCTGCACAATAATGGTGCATATCGTCTGCTGAACATCATTAGCAGAGAAGAGAAGGTTTTTTTTGTCATCACTGCATTCACCACCATGGGCCTTATACTACGTCATCGCGGCATTGTGAGTTATACCTGCCCTTGTGCCTCCAAGCAGCTGATAATGAAGGTAGATCATCTTGATACAGTGAATAGGTGAGTTTCCTAGCTAGCTGTATGCCCATGCAATGATCATCAAGAAGCCATAGGCTGGTAGGATGGTTGATTCAGCAACGATCCTTGACTGGAGCATGGATCTTGAAGGGCACAATATGTTCAGACAAGAAGCTCAATAGGAAGTATCACTGTTGCTGCTCGACTCACAGGCATCCTATGGAATGAGGTTGCAAGGTCGTTCATGCACAAAGTTTGTGTAATATCCCTAGTCGTACTAACCTTCATCCTAGATATATTCTTGTTGGGTTCTGGTGATATCATATCATATCCCTTCAATGACCTTCAAACTCATGGAAGCGTATGAAGGTGAGCATCTATCCAATATCCTAGTATATGAATTCGAGCATATAACAAACATAGGCAGGATGTGTGAGATTAAGGTTTCTTTTTCTCAAGCCCAGGTTGGTTTCATGGATCAAAGGTGTAGTGAAACACCACAGTTTGTGACAACAGAAAGAGATATAAGAAGCCCTTCATACCGCCGAAGTTCACTGCAACCTGCGATCTCCTGAACCATACTCCAATTTATACTACATCATATTGTGCATCTATAGTAGTTTACCACCATCTTTTTTCACAAGAACATGTCGAAGAAGGGATCTCCACTGAACACAGCGAATCTGACTCCACCGGATGGCCTAGTTGGGTTGCATCAGAGCCGTGATGACACTTCAGGATCCTCAGATAATGGTTCATGAACTGCCACTGGCAAAGTCAGTCGATCTGGGAAACATGCCAATCAATATCATCCACGGCATGGGTATTGTTACCCTCCTTCACAGCAGCCATTTCCAGGTGCTCCGCAGTTTTATCACCATTCTCCATTCAACATGACAGACAGCAATTCGCAACCAACCACCAGCATAGGCCAACGATGTCCAATTTATGGGTGACAGTGGCAAAGATATGACCTCCACCAAGGTGGTTATGGCGAGTCTCAAATGGTTCACCAGCAGCAGTGCCCAGGACAAGGGCCATCATCTCCAGTGGCACTGAGAGTGCCTCCAAGACTGCTGGGAAACAATGCAGTCAATCGACCAATATCTCCCAGCTCAACTCCTCAACCTGGACCTCCTTCCGGCACACCTGGGAGACCTCCCATCAACCTCCCAATGAGATGATTTCTGCCACCCGCGGAACTGCGGAAAACGGATGTCGCAAAGATTGCGGACTTGTCCCCATTGACGGAGATTTCCTACGACCATTATGGTGCAGATGAAGAGAGCAACGATTCGTCGTGCCTGGGCAGTGCAGAGGGTCAACCGCGAGTCAGCCTGAAGCAAACCAAATTCTCCTTGAAGCAATTTGCCAAAGGGATGGGGCAGGCCAACTATAGTGTGCTCAACAGGTGGAAGAAAGTATGGGTTGCTGGGTTTCTTGAGACTAAGCATCGGTCCAGTATCCAGGGGCAGAACCATTGGAAACAGCTTAGAAATGGACCCCTTCACTGGGAGACAGCAGTTGCAGATTGTTTGGAGACATTTGAGAGCTGGCTGTCATCGGATAATTTCGATACTGCAAAATGGATTCGTTGGCAGTGGGTGGAGATGTTTTTGAAGAAATCTGCAAGCGAAATTCGGGGGGCAAGGAGAAGGGGAAGGCGAGGCAGCAAGCGAACGGCGACAGATTTGGGAGAGCGCTTGAGCAAAATAGCAAGATGTAATCTGCCAGAGTTGGCGAATACAACATTCATGGTTGTGATTTGCCAGGTGTCGAATGGCAAGGATATCATTCTATCCCCAAACCAACTCCAAGCCTCGTATACCGAGGTGAGGCACTGGAAGGAGCTGATTGATTTCATGGATACAACCGGTGGCCCGGAAGAGCCATAAATTCTAACATCACTGTTCAAGTGCACCTTGGAGCAAGACCAATTAGACAAAGAGTATATGGGATTATATACAAACGGGGCAATTATACTGGACCCCATATATGGCCAGATTTCGTCCAACTGTTGCCATTGAAACGCTTTCAAGTTGAAACTTGGACACAATCCGAAAATATTTTCAATCGAAAACAACCAAGCTACCAGGAAGGACATTGCGGAGCACTTAACTAGACCAGCTTAGGTAATCCCCGCTAGCCGTGTTGAGGCTAGATGTGCGCAACTGCTAATCAATATACATAGAGTTTGGAAGGTTCTGAAGAGGGTGGGGGAAGAGAGCAGGGAGCAGAGGATGGTGGGCAAGAGAATCATACTTGTATGAATGTAAGGTCGGATTGAAAGAATAGAATTGTTTGTATTACATCCATATATATTCGTTCGAATGGTTACTTCTCTGTGAAATACCGAACATTGCGATGAGTTTCAGGAGCGCCGGAATATGAGCCCATCTGCCCAGCGTACATATGAGCAACTGAAAGGAATCATTGAGGACGAAAAGCACACAGACAGAGGTGCAAGGGTGGTTCAAGTGCAAGGGGAGGATGGTGAGGAGGTCCTCGATCCAGCAAATACCAGCTGAGTATTGAATACAGAGCTTAGTAAAATCAACAACGAATTTGAACACGAGTATCTTGATAAGGCAGTCAGGCTGCTGAATGCTCATCCAATTTGTCAATCAACAGATGACCATGTTCCAGGCCACAAGTATTGAATTCCAGGCCTGCCCGGAACTTGGTGTCTGGCGCGCCATGTCTGGGTCATATGGTTCATCGTGAGGAGGTGGGTTTGGGACGCTGATATGCTAGGAGCACTGGTGGTTGATGAAATGAGTCTTGGAAAGACTTTCACCTCAGTTGCAGCTGCAATGATTTGCAAATTGGTGACTGAGAAAGTTGTAATAGGGTTGCCACTTTCCATTTTATGGAGGAATACCCTTAAAGAGTGGGTGAGTTGAGAGCAAGACGACTTTCCCAGCATTGTCGGTGACGAATGGGAGTGGCATCCGCTCCAGAGATTGAATTCTGTGCCCTGCCGCCTGTTGGAGATCCAGACAACACCACCTCATGGGCATCCAGCACTTCTATCAGCCCTTGAACCAATCCTGATGGTTACAATGCCCTGAGTGGCAGAGACCTTCAAAACAATCATGGACAAGATGACACATGCAACCTACTGCACACTGGTCGAAATGTTGCACGCCGAAAATGCAAATCTCACTCCCGAGAACCCGCACAGCCTTATTTACATGCTCGAACACCAATGAAATATCCACCTTGTGTTCTATGATACTTTAACATCCAGAGCGAAACCAACAAGCAACAGCCAACTCTCCTACTGTGCATGGAGTTATGGGATTTTTGATGATTCCCATCGGTACAAGACCCAAAACAGGCGGGGTGGCAAATTGCCATGAATGTGAAAATTGGATTCAAACTTCAAGTCACAGCTACACTGTGATTCCACTCACTCGATGACTGGTGTTATTAGATGATGTGGCTGTTTGCAGGTGTGCCTGATGATCCACACGATGATACTGTGATGGAAAAGCAGCGTGCAGATGCATTGTATTCCGCAGTGAAGAATTTGATGCATGCTATCCAGACTGAAGATGAAGAAGCTCAACAGGATGCGGCGCACCAGATGATACAGATTTCAAAGCCTTGCACCATGAGGATGTGGTCTGAATCGAAACTTACCAACAGACAACCACTAAATGCGGATACCGAGGGAGACTGCACACCTAATTTATCTTGAGTGGACAGAGGACGGGCAAGCAAAACTGAAGGCCCTGGTCGAGAGATACTCTTCACGGAGTGCTTTGGAAGCATGGCGGGTTCATCAATCGCAGCTTCCATGTGTTTCGTCGGTGTTGGGAGACACAGAGGATTGCAACAACGTTGCTGGACAATAGTACAATGAATGCCCACTCGATACTTGGGTGGATTGGCTGATTTTCCGATGGCTGAGAGAGACATTTCTGCGAATGCTTGTCAACGAACCTGCAGGGTGTCCCGAACATGACGAAGACAACGCAATAAGTGAGCCACTCTTTCCGGAACATGTGAGTCATGAAAATGCTCTTCCAGTGCATCTCCTTCACAAAAAGCTGTGCTATTTTGTCCTCTTCCTGGCCGAGTTCATCATTTGAAGTGGTGGTGAACAAAGTATTTTGCGGATCATGTGGATATATTCGACATGTATGCAGAAATGGGCAATGATGAACGGACAGAAATGAAGCTCGAATTGAAGGATTCGCCCGATCCCTCTGTATTCGTGACGACACCCAAAGTGGGCAGGACCGGCCTCAATCTTATTACAGGAAACCATGCGCTAATAACTCAGAAGGTTCTGGGTATTGAGCAAGCAGTGGCGGGCACTTGCACGAGTCGTCAGGTTAGGGCAAAACAGAGTACCACACACATGGTTACTGAATATGGGTCCTGGTTGCTATGATAACCGCGTGAGTGATCTTCATTAACAATCTGGAGTGGCCAAACTGAAAGCCCTGCACGGCTTGATGAGTCGACCCAGCATCACAACCTCAATGATCTACCACATCCTGGTGTCTCATGAGGACCATAGGAAGTGGCTGAGAGTCATTGGAGACACTATTCAGTCAGATGAGCTATCATCTTAGATTGTTAAGAACGCTTCATCAAGGTATTCCTCTTTTAGACATTCAACCAGCGTAATCTTCTTAACAGATACAAATCGTCAAAAAGTTCATTTGTAAGGCACACTCTACTGCAACGATGAATTCTGTCTCTCTGTCATTTTAAAGCGGATCCAAGTTCTGATTTTGGAGTTGTGGTGACTTTAATCAGAAATTGCTCGAGTGAGATTTCAGTGGCATTCTGGATGATTACTATTAGATCTCATTGGCGTTCTTCATTATTATTAGTAATGACTAATAAGAGATGAAGTCAATCAATATGCTAAATTACAAGTTCCCAGGCTGGCCAATCTCGGGATAAATGGCCTGAGTGCAATTTTCAGAATGATGCAGCGAAGGGCTTTGAATCATTCGTCAGTAGTGATTGTGAGGTGCACAGGAAACTTGTGGCCACGTACTCATTTCGATGTCAAACGAGTGAACCAAGCACAATTCAACCACTTTCAGGTGCACCGGAGAATCCTGGCCATATGTCATGAGTCTCGAATAGATAGATCGCCCACTGCAGATTTGGCAATCCAATTTGGCAATAAAGTAAGTCATGGCAATAGTGAATAGCTGTGTTAGAATATGAGACACTGGCTCGCTGATTCCAGGCAAAGCCACAGCTTTGGCTGCGGAATGATTGAAGTTCAGGTGCACCGGAGAATTATTGGCATATGTTTTGGGTCGCGTTATGACAGATCCAGCACCGCTTATTTGCCAATCCAATTTGGCAAGGATGACTCTCTATGTGACATCGAGTACTTGAGTCAGAATTGGAGACATGGCTCACATATTTGTGGCAATCCCGCGGCTATTGCTGGTCTATGATCAAGCCTCAGGTGCACCGGAGTGTCCTGGGCACGTACCGTCATGACTGTCACTGTATAATCGCGAATCCCATTCTGCAATCAACACAGTCTACACCATGTTTGAGTTCCTGTCTCACGATATAGGACATGGGCTCACCTATTCTTGCCAGAGCCGCAGTTTGGGAAGCGATATCATAGTCGTTCGGGCACACCTCCAATCAGCATCCTAGAGCGTCGGACACTGAGACACAGCTCGGGTATTCATGGCAAAGCTGCGCATTTTGCTTCTGAGTATGTCCTGGCCTATGATTCAACTTTGGCCGGCTGCGACTCAGTATAAATGTCTCTTTCCAGCTCCGGCATGCCTCAACAGCGACAACAAGCCTCCGAAGTGCATGTGCCCCACTTCATAGTTCACTTTTTATTCTAGTTTGCTTCGTTGTCATTATATTTTCTTCAGCATTGAATCGGTGGATGCTGTCCACGCAGATTGTCATCTCTCAAGACACTGCACATTTGGGTGCAGGCGGCTCATCCCGCTCGGCCTCTGCTGATCAATGAATCTATGCTTGATTGGTATGTGAAGGCTGCTGCTACAATGCCTTAAACTGTTAGCTCCGTGCCAACTGTCCATTGGAAGAAGATAGCCCTGCACAACTGAACCATACATGCATAGACCTGGCCAATTATCAACCTCACTTAACTTAATATTGCCCAAGTAGTACTTTTGGACCTCTGCTTCCAAATTCTAAAATAGCTTGTGCAACATCGAACTCTGTCGAAAGAGCTGCAGCTTGAGAGCGAGCATTTCAAATGTCAGATTCTTCTCAGCGACTCTACAAGATGGCCGGCAACTCCCACCCACCCATGTACCGCACTTACTCACTGAGGCCTATGTTCTCAACACTTTGAATGCAGACTTAACTCAATTCTGACTAAATGTATGTTTGGGCCGCCAAAACTAGTATCTGAAATTGTATTGTGTGAACGGATTTCGATCATGAGAGAAGTTCGAAGAGAGAGAGTCTTGAAAGCTCGAGTGAAGAAAAGACAACTTCAAAGATTGCAATTAACTGTCAGAGTAAGGTGAGCCTGCAATCCCCAGTGAATGAATCTTATCGTAACAATTTAATCTTCGGTGCACCTCGATTCCCCGGAACTGCATGCATTCAATCATCGTTCCACTGCCCACTGTGAGATGACATCTCACTATAGATTCATACTGTCATAGCATATAGCTTTCAACCTCAACATTTATTTTACTTTCTATTGTGGTAGTGAGACTCAAAATGAATATGTGATTTAACAGTGTGCAACTTGCTAGATATTAGGCGCAAAATCAGAATCTGAGTGACTATTTATGACTCATTTGTTAGCAATCTTAGCATCGACGAGTGCTTGAATCCAATAGATTACCCCTGAAACATCCACTGTACCTGACAATATTTTCTCTATGCTTGTATCTCTAAGCGTGTATCTCTCCTTCGTATACCAGATTCTCTCCCTCCTCCATTGACTGCAACATTGTTGTGATGGATATTCTGCAGACACAACCCAGATAGACAATTAAAAGGGAAGTTATGCTTACAATATTGCCTTATCGACCGCTAACTCAGCTACAGCATTATAGTACAATAGACTATTGTGAATATACGTGTCCGTTTCCGGTGGATATGCCACATACGGAGATTCATAATTGTCCTCAATTGATAATTAACTCAGAATGAACCCTTGCAACTCAGACATCTCACATTGAGTTCTGCAGATTCTCAATGCTGCACTAATTCTATGCCATGCGGTCACCTCAAATGCTCGAGCATTCATGCATAATTACTTCATATAGTGGAGTCATATTCAGGGGCACACTTTTTCATTCAGGTTCTCAGTGCTCTATTTGCCCAGCACCAAGGGTTTGTTAATGTCACGAGTTTTCTTCTGCTGTGTCTCGTTCAGGTGCATCTGGTTGTGTTCTATATGTGTTGGCTTCAGCTAACCTCCAATTCTTGCATCCATACAGAGTGTTATTGTTAGGAATTGCTAACATTCGGCATTAGAAATCCATCCATTCCGGCATGCCTGACAGGGAATCCATCCATTCCGGTGCACCTGGCAACGTCCTGAATTGCAACACCAGACTGCCGTCCTCCATATAAATATTAACCATTGATATCATCTCTCCTGAAACCTTCATGGCGCGCCTCGAATTGCATCCTCCTCAACTATGTGCAACATCTTGCTCCATTTTTCCCGTTATTATATTGTACTTAATCTTATATTTACTGCTTATACACTCTCTCCCACATTCCCCAACTGTCTATCTTCATTACAGCAAATGGAACCTACGCCCAGCCAGGTGAGGAATCACTATTCACAGAAGAAGCAGGAAGCACACCTTGACAGAGCACTCGCATTCAAGAAAGCAGCCAATCTTCATATCCCATCAAATGTTTGCCTTCAAATTATCTGCCTTCGTGCATCATATTGCGATAGACCAATATCCCTGAATTCATCAATAAAGCAGGATGATGATACCGACCAGGACATCGGTGATGACGAAAGTGAGGGCAACATTGAGGACACGGGAGAGTCCACCTTTTGATTCCGCATCGAAGAAGACGATTTGGATCACCAGCAGAATGTCCTACTTCTAGGCCAGGCGCACCAGGACATGTCATAACATACTGCAAGGGTTCCATTGCGAAAGATATGGAGCTGTGCCAATACTGTTATTGCACGCCTTCTACTTCCAAATTCCAGAAAACCGCCTAGGGCGATGGCACCCTCACTACTGAAACGCCAAAAGTCAGCCCTCCTCAACAAATCATCCGAGTCTGACCATGCACCATCCGCCCAGGCTTTGCCGCAACCTGAGTCTAGTGGGAACCACAATTCTCCACAACCCAAGGCCAGTGCAGATCAGACCGGTCCCCAATACCGAATTGCTACTATTGAGGTAGTGACAAGGTCCATGGAAGCAATTGCATTCCTGAAGACTTCTTGGCCAATATTATCCGATGACAAGTACTCGATGGTTCAAGAAGCTTGGACACTGGCCATTAATGCTCAGGATCGTCAGGGGGCATTAGCAGGTGCTCCTGTAGGTACACCATCGGTCTGTCAATTGCCCAGAGGTCCATCTCACAAAATCGATTTTCAAACACGAGAAGCTGTAAGTCTTGAATTCTGTTGAATGCTCTTTTATCACATTTACGATATTGACTACGCCCCAAAATATACATAGTTGAAACTGAAGATATGTACCATTCAAGAACAGTTGGCAGATGGGGCACATCCAACTGTTGTCCATAGTTACACATTGGATATGCGCTCTGAGACTGAGCTTCGGATTCAGGTTAAGGAGCTCCTGTTTGACAATGCATATCTCTCCAACATCGTTGATGATAAGAAATCCTGTTTCATCCGAATGGAAGTGCTTGATCTCATTTGCCATCAATCTTTCTTCACCACCAGTAGCTTGGGGCGCCAGCCAATGACATCCCAGTATTTCCAACCTCTTGCTCCGCAGACTTTAACGCTGGTAGCCGCAGCTTTTCGTTGTGCGCTGTCTGAATATGCCAGTAGAAAGACGGTGACATTAATGATTTCTCAAGATGAATATCAAGGTACATTTTGTCCATCCCCTATGATAAATTTTACTCCGGAAGCCACTGCATTCATCAATCACTCATTGGTGGGCTGCATCAAACCCCCCTCCCCCAACCATGCGGTGCAACCCTGCTAGAATAGGCGCTCCTCAATCCCCATCGGCGCTTCTCAGCCGAGATTCACTCTCGTCTATATCATTCCGCGCTCACCTCTTCCTCTCTCAGCGCTCCTCCGCTGGGATACGCACTCCTTAATCCCCTCTGTCTTGATTAGCGCTCCTCTATTTCATTCCGCGCTCTATACCCCCATTTCCGTGCTCCTCAGCATGGGATAGGGGCTCCTCAATTCCCACCAGCACTCCTCAGTCTGTATTGTCGCTCCTGTATTGGATTCCACACTCCTTACGCACTGTCCCCCATTTCGGCGCTCCTCTGCGGGGAGAGCACTCCTCAATCCCCATCAGTGCTCCTCTGCCTGGATTGGGTGCTCTTCTGCCTGGATGGGCGCTCCTTGATTTCATTCCGCACTCCTGACCCTCCCCCCCTTTTCGGCGCTCCTCCGCTAGTTTGGACGCTCTTCAATCCCCATCGGCGCTCCAAAGCATAGATCTGGCAGTCTTCTTTTTCATTCCATGCTCCTGCAACACCTTTGGTGCACTCCTCTTTTCCACACAACACTTCCCATCTGGCACTCCTCTTTTCCCTGTTAGCTGGTCCACTTTTTCATCCAAATATATCATATTGCCTTTCAAACCCTAATTTACATTCACAGCTAGCTAACATCTCATTACAGCTTGTTAGATATCACAAATCGAGTCAAACAACATTGGAATTCAATTTCAGCCCCTTGCCGGGTCAGAATTATCAGCAAATACAAGGAGCGCCTCTAGCTTCTTTGTGCCATTGATCATTTATGTGTTCCTGCTTTGGTTGGCCCTGATGAGATGCGAGAAGTAGTGGATGACATTGACATGATGTTTGATTGATATCATTTCACTGTTTAGTCAGGTTATTGTTTTGGTGTACCTGCGTTTATATCTGAATCACTTGCTTTTTTCTTTGGTACCATTATGTAGCGTAGCAATATATACAACGTTGAAGAAGATGGTAGCTAGTATGATTCAGAAGTGGTAATGAACAATAATCCATGCATCATATTCAGCGTTGAGGGCAATCAATTGCTCATGGGCGTCCGGAGACTCGCTGATGATGCCAGCAGTCCTCCGAATGAATATCTATACCAACCAAGGCACTTCACAGAGTTTGTTTGTGATTCCTGCATTGGTTCGGCGACACTTCCAGGTGCACCCAAAGTTCTCTCTAGCGCTCAGATGTGGTCCCACACTTGTCACAATCACTGCCATGGTACTCCTGGACCAGTCATCAGAGATCCCAGTTATTCTGAAGGCTGGCCGGAATGCCCTCCTAGGGTCTGATACTCTCCTGAAATTGACGCTTTTAAGTTTACACTCCACATCCTCTCAGACACTCCTGGAGGCTTCCAGAGACTAAAATACATTGTACTGATGGTGTAGATACAGAAGTTGAGGCGGAAGAAATCTCAACTCACAGGACTGTGCCGATGAAGAAGTGTTGCGATGGCTCGACTGATATCCGTGTCGAGCCATTTAGCCTTACCATCGTCTATGTGCATCCCAACGTTGCTGGGAAGAGGGTGGGTAAAATTAACACTTCCCTATTCTCGTGATTTTGGCCTGGGGATGCTGAAGCGATACTGATGATAGTTATATCGATCATCGATACGACCATTGTGTCAAGCCTGAATGCTGCAATCGCCAGTCTGCCTGACCCCAGCCAGAAAATCCAAGAGCTTTGGGGGCTGCCAGGCGCAGCCTAATGGAGAAGGTGGGCTGCACACCCAAAATGTTTCCACAATCTTAGATAACAATACTGCTGCTGGATGGGTAAACGCGGCGATGAAATTAAACAATGCAATGCCATTGCACGTTGTGTATCATGGCCAACAAACCAATGGCACATCTGGCGCCCAGACTCATATGCATGGTGGCCGCAGCTACCTTCCTCTGGATGACATCCTTCCACCTCCACACGGGGATATGATCAAAGATATCGAGGAGCGATCAGATAATGATGCTGAGAGGCGGCACACAAATCAGAGAAGCTTCCAAACAATGAAAACAGGCTTCCAAAAATTTGAAACAAAACCTCAAAGGAAGATTGTCTGGCAGCAGTAATACCTTGAAGTCATCCGAAACTGTGCTCCTGGTTTCTTTGCCAATTACAAGCAAACTGTTGTTCCTGATCAGGATGTAGGTTGGCTATGTAAGCATGATTACATTGTGAATCCTCCAGCAGCGGGATTTTTGGCCAGTACGAAGCTTACATGTAACCGCCCAGCTGCAAATTTGTCATTGTGAGGATTGAATGCACTGACTGGATGGTTATTCAATGATTTCGGTGGTGGGTGGGTATCTTTCTGGCACTTTGGAGGGTGCACGGATGGGTGATCATTTGGAGTGTTTTGGAGAGGTCTTCGGTCTCTTTATAGTGTTTTGTTTATTGTATTATGGCATTGGCCATATTCATGCATGAAGGGGTGTGCGGAGAGTTAATCATGTTGGGATTGATTGTTGAGATTCTTCGTTTTGGGAAAGACATAGTGGCAGCATGTAATGGCACGGCTGCACGTGACATGTCAAGGGCCGGGTGACCCCATATTATATAGTCGGCTCGCCACGAGCCTCAAATCTTTTGCGATGATCTTACCCACATATCTATACATATAACCACTGAGATCCTCGTGAGCAACCGTATCCTCCCAATTACCAGCTCGAGCGGTACACGGCCGTACGTGCCGGTATTCCCCATTACACAGCGATAAGACTCGGTGTATGGCTATCATGTATTTGGTACTGTGGTATCTTTGCCCCGCAGAAGTTAGCCTGAATGATTAGTGATATGCGGACCATTTTTAGCCTGTTGCGATAATGATTTTCATCATACAAAGCCAATCATCAACCCTGTGGCATCCTAATCGCCTGCCCTTCTTAGTTCCCAGTTCCCAATCATCCAAGGAGTTGGAAGTGCAGGTGACGGGACAAGCATATATCCAAGAACCATCGACATAATAAAATGATGCAACTCAACAATGCTTTTAATCATATCAACACTTTGTTTCCCTTACACAATGCTTTAATTCATTTACTATACATCAATTGATGTTTCCTTTAGTCACTCCTGTGATTTTTTCGTACTTCTCACTCACCGCCTTTTTACATCATGACACAAAGGCACCACACTGCTCATCATCCTCCCCCACCTTCCAGCACAGGATGAAGGAGATGATCTATCCATGATGAGAATCTCGACATCAGCAAAATGTAATTCGGTCTGGAAGCCACACGCAATCCTCCCAGACGCTCTGGGCGACCTCACCAGTGCTTCTAAGTACTTCCAGACGCTCCCAGACCCCACTGGAGCTAAGCAAAGTGCTCTCAGACTCTGCAAGAGCATTCTCAGGTGCTCCTGAAAGCACCTGCAGTTATGGAGGTGCATTCAGGATGCTCCATCTAGGATAGTCAAATTTGGGAGCTCCTGAGACCTCTGCGTAGATCTGCGGGAGATTTCAAGAGAAGCTGAGACTACTGCGCAGCTCTGTGGTACACTTCGAGAGCGGCCGAGACCACTGCGCAGCTCTGCGGGAGACTTGATGCCGTATTCTCACAGCAGTGGTTCTTACATAACCACAAGGCATTTCGTCTTATCATATTCATCTTTGTTACAGTAACAAGATTCGCTACATCATAATATGGCATGCACTATTGAAGTCTCTCTCTATATATACATACGGTCAATCTGGCCGCAGATGGTGCTCGGGCATAATCGGAGGAGTACCAGGCCACGCCCATTGAGAGAACATTTAGAGATGCACCATTTGGAGGCCGTTCTGGTGAAACAATGGAGCTAGAAGGCAGAGAGCCCACCATCAACACTCAGCCGCACCTCTTGGGACATCCAATCGGAATTCATGAGAAAGAGCAGTTCTGGTTCGAGGAGCATAGGAATCGGGTCAGAAGATATGATACTACCTGGCATTGAGGATCCCACGCAATTGCGTGGATCCACGCTATCGCGGACAGAGCGAGTGAGACCAAAAGTGGGGAAAGATAGAGTGTGTATTTTCATTGTTTGATTCGTGGAGATGGAAATGAGATGATGTCTATCTACTCCACGGTCTGCCGAATAAATACTTCCCGTCACTCTTTCCACCTTCGGTACCACTGTATCTCCGTAGTCCTGCCGTCGATCCTTAATGATGTACTTGGAGGCTGTGATCGAGCGAGTTTGGAGATTCACTTGGAGGCCATAATCGTGGGAATTTAGAGATACACTTGGAGACTGTGATCGAGCGAGTTTAGAGATGCACATGGAGGCCGTGATCGTGCAAACTTGCAAGCCGTAATCCAGCGAGCTTGGAGATACACTTGGAGGCCGTAATCGAGCAAGTTTAGAGATGCACTTGGAGGCCGTGATCGAGCGAGATTGGAGGAGTACTTGGAGGTGGTCAATCTGGAGGCGGTAGATCGGGAGGGAGGCGCGACGGGAGCTGGGACTCAATTCATTGGTTAACTCGTGATTGTGGGAATGTAGAGGATTGAGTACAACATGGTCTGCCGAGAGATGAGAGACCGGCTGGGAGCAGGAGACAGTCAATCTTGGGTTGATGCAGTACATGGTGTATGCAGTACGCAGTGTATGCAATACTCGGTGTATGCTGTACTCGGTGTTTACTCTTGATCATGGCGTGGAGGGATTGAGAGCGATGACTTAACTTCGTGTTCTTAGGTGATGGTAGACTTGAGGACGAGAAAGAGAGAGATGAGAGGAGATGGGGGAAATCATTGTGAGAAACTGGGACTTAGAGAATTTCGTGTGCGAGTTAATTTACCATCCTCGATACGGTAGATACGAGTCCCGATCCGGCGTGTAATTACACCGATACGAGGTCTTCCCAACCCAATCAGGCAAGTCATACCCCTGATTTCTCATATCCGCTCGTATCCTCCACAACATTGTCATCCTCATCCCCTATCTCTCTTCTCGTCCACAAGTCAACCATCATCACAGAACACAAAGTTAAGTCATCCCTCTCTATCTCTTCATGCCATGATCATGAGTTGACACCGAGTACAGCATACACCGAGTACAGCATCCACCCAAGATTGTTCGTCTTCCCTTCATTCTCATGATTAGGAGTTGACCCCTGAATGTAGCTTCAGCTTCCGGCGTACCTCCCTGCACGATCGACCGCCATTAGCCAGCTCTCCTTGAGAGCTCACAGATAAAGTCACATTGTCACATTCCCACGGTTGCCAGTTAACAAACTGATGAATAGAGGTCTCATCACTCGGCGGGCAGTCCATCGACCGCCTCCAAGTACTCGTCCAATCTCACTCGATAACGGCCTCCAAGTGTATCTCCAAACTCGCTCAATCACGGCCTCCAAGTGTATCTTCAAACTAGCTCCAGTACGGCCTCCAGGTGCATCTCTCAAGTACACTCGATCTCGGCCTCCAAGTGCATGTCCAAACTCGCTCGAATACTGCCTCCGAGTGCATCTCCAAACTCGCTCGATCACGGCCTCCGAGTACATCTCCAATCTCGCTCCATTTCGCCCTCCAAGTTCCCATGATCATGACCTCCAAGTGCATCTCCCAACTCGCTCGATTACAGCCTCAAGTGCATCTCCAAACTCGCTCGCTTACGATCTCGGAGTGCATCTCTAAGTTCACTCGATTAGGGCCTCCAAGTGTATCTCCAAATACGCTGAGTTACCGCCTCCAAGTGCATCTCCAAAGACACTCGATGACAGCCTCGGAGTGTATCTCTGAGTTCACTCGATCGTCATTTTCAGGCGCTCCTTGAATTGCTCTCAAGCACCGCCTGCAGCCAGTCCAGACATACCGTGTGTAGATGGGTAGCTATATAGATACATCGATGAGAATACAAACTGAATACATGAGTTTTAATAATCGTTGAACGATGAGTAGTAGCTATGATTTCCAGGCGCACCTGCAGTGTTCCCAAAGAAGATCTTTTTCCCAGACTGCTCTACTGTGATTCGAGGTGCTCCCAGAGTTGTCGCCGGCGCTCCCAGGGGCACCCAAAGTTCTCTCCGCCTCTCCGAGATGTTCGCAAACCTATCACAATCACTCCCCTGGTACTCCTGTAGTAGTCATCTGAGATCCCAGTTACTCTGAAGGCCGGCAGGAATGCCCTCCTAGGGTCTGATACTCTCCTGAAATTGACGCATCTAAGATTACACTCCACATCCTCTCAGACACTCCTGGAGTCTTCCAGTGACTAAAATACATTTTGCTGATGAATGACAATCTCAGCACCATACCCTGCAATTTCAATGGTCATCAAGACGAGAGTTCAGAATCCGATGACAAGCCTCTTCAGTGACAATCCAGGAAAGCAATGGGCAAGCGGCCATCAAATGATTCCAACACATCAACTCATGGACAATGAGCCGCCACAACTCAGTTGACGTCGACATCAGCACAACCCCTATTTCCTGAGTGTCAGGAGGTCTCTCTTGTTTCAGAAGAGGAGGATGAATGAGGGCCTGTGCTGCTGCCATCCAAGAAGGTCGTAGATTAAGTGTTTAAAGGATTGAATTCACCAGCCAATTTATGTATGTACTAGAGGAAGGTTTCAAATGAAGCCAGTGAGCAATTGGTTGCGTGGAAAACTGGCAATATGTGGCGATATGAGCCCTTTGTTGACGACTTCACAGATCTCATGGTAGGTGCAGAGTACAATGCCCAGACCACTCTTTCACGAATTCTGGCGAAGTTCATAGCAAGTGTAAAGCCTATAGTCATCAATTTTGCAATGTTCATGAATCCCTTGTCCACGAATGCGGTGAAGACTGCCCTGATTCATTGTTGGTGGTATGAGGATATCGCCAGGATAGATCCACCCCAGAGAAAGTCAGACCTTCCACGTGCCTACATTTCCTTGGTATATCAATCACCTCGATGATTGTTTCCATCGCTTACATTACGCAGCGGACTCTCGCAAAGATCACTTACTCCCATGCAGCAATTGTATACCGCTGCAAGACATCAATCAACGCTATATACATATTTTGAACAAAGTCACCCACAGAGATCCGGAGAATGTTTGCCTGGCGATTGGCCAAGGACAGGTTGACATGCCCCACAAACTTTCGTGGGGTAAGTTCAAAGTTCCGTTCTTGTTCAATCATTGTCTTCATAATCAATTCAGGAGTGCAAGTTTCGATTTGCAGCAACTGAAATTTTGGATCGTATTCGTTATACATACTTCTACGGTATACGACAAATCGGCATGAAAGATAGATCATTGATAGATACAATGAACCCAACATTCATTGCCCTCACCACGATGGGCATCCACCATTATCTGTCAGCATGGGCAACAGGCAAGTTTAGGGTCCTGCCAGAGTGTGGTACAGGAGGTGGAGCACAATGTAAGTGCAATACAAGGAACATTAATCAGGTGGTTAGTCATGCATGCACAGAGGGATGTTGTCATCTTAACGCAGATTTTCGTTTATCCTCGCAAGAGGTTCCAAACAACAAGATAGACAATATTTGCAGCAAGATTCACCAAAGGATCCACACAACTGGGATGGACCCAGCGATGGCACAACCTCACAAAGATCAGGGCAGCTGTGATGAGGACTTCCTTGATTCCATCCCAGAGGAGCTGGTACAGCAGCCTGACAATTCTTTTAATTATCTCAGCAGCTTTGTTGCTGCTACTGAACAGTGCATGCAATTCTCAGCTGTTGTGCCTATGAGTTGACCTGCCATCACCAGCAGCAGCCAGCCCGTCTCCTGCAGCACCAGCAATAGCAACATCATCACCAACATCACCAGTGTTGAGAATACGGGATTTGTCGATTGAAGTGCGAATGTAGAATGTGCAATGTTGCTGTGAGGTCAACAATGGTGTCATTGCTGTCACGGCGCAAGAAGGTACGAAGGTACTTGGGAAATATAGAAGAAAGATACGGAAGGTGTGGAAGGAATTGTGTTACGGAAAGGCGGAGACGTTGGAAGACGCGGAGGAAGCGGCGAGATGGTG
>Ga0307512_10000367_pt1 | contig 65513 bp, 57 predicted proteins | sample 14_EM_MG_FD_200267 | JGI IMG/M metagenome (GOLD analysis project Ga0307512, IMG submission 200267) | Populus trichocarpa ectomycorrhiza microbial communities from riparian zone in the Pacific Northwest, United States - 14_EM | ecosystem: Host-associated > Plants > Roots > Unclassified | place... | reverse complement strand
CCTTGTCAGAGTTTACGCTTGTCAGAGTTTACGCTTGTCAGAGTGTACGCTTGTCAGAGTGTATGCTTGTCAGAGTGTACGCTTGTCAGAGTGTACGCTTGTCAGAGTGTACGCTTGTCAGAGTGTACGCTTGTCAGAGTGTACGCTTGTCAGAGTGTACACTTCTCAGAGTGTACGCTTGTCAGAGTGTACGCTTGTCAGAGTGTACGCTTGTCACAGTGTACACTTGTCAGAGTAGTAAATAAATAAGTAACTCTTGAATATATAGTATAATCCATACATTGCAGTATATAATACATGTGCTACAGTTGCATTACAGTAATAATTCAGTTATGCTATTTGTAAATTACAGGTGTATTATCATGCGTTCCCGAAAACAGCTCTGGGGTGTTTTGTTGTTATGGGGGTGCTTTGACCTAAGTAACTATACTAATACACAAGTATCGACAGATACTTCTAAGCAAGTACTTAGTACACGGCCGTAGACCTTATTGAGAATTTCCCTAAGCGTATCTCCAGACAAAGTGTATTGGGAGTCTGTATAAATCGTATACGCAAAGAGGACAAATATATATAGTCGTCTCAGATGCTTCTAAGTAAATAGCAACCAAGTCGTATCGCAGTGGGATGCAATACTGACAGTACATATAATTAATCTCGATGATTAATTAATATCGTGAGTATGTATAATTAACCTCAGTGATTAATTGATATGTGTACTCGTATAATTAATCTTGGTGATTAATTAATGTGGCAGTACTGTTTTGCCCGCTGATAGTTCGATCTAAATTGACACGTATCTTCACAAATTCCTTTCAATGTTATCTCCTTGATCAATCGGGCGTTCAGATACTATCGGCAATATTACACCTGAAGTGTAATCTCCCTCAATATTCCAATTCTCCACTTTTAAGAAGGTCATGAATAACTGCTGATTGCTTTTTATTCTTCTTCCCGAATTGTCCGTATAAATCTGAATTTCAACAATCAAACTTATTCCATAAATCACAATCTCCTTTCTTTTTAAACTTCTTATTTTTTGTTTGAGAAATTATGGAGGTTTGTTGATTCTTAAACACTCGACCCGAACGAGTAGTATTCAGGTTCCTAGGTTTCATAATCGGATTCCTTTGAATTGACTTTGTCTGTAAAGAAATTGTCTTGTTGATTAAACAAGTATCGTGGCTTAATATAATAGGGCCGGTATCGTTAATATCTAGTAACGGAATATCGGACTCTGGAATTAACTGATCGTCTAACTGATTCTGGGGCAGTGGGGTGACCACCTGATTCACAACGTATTCTGACAGAAATACTTTATAGTGTCGATAATAGGTTAATATCTCCGTAAACTTAATTATACTTGCTAACCACCAAATACACTGTACAGGAAACAACTGGTCATCTTTTTCCAAGCGATTTAGTAATTAAGAAAAAGCTCACAGTATGATATCGTATTCGTTATTGAACTTGTGTTCAACCATGGGGCAGGGGAACCACATTTGATCCTAATAGATAATAATTATATACCGGGTAATAATAATAAGATAATAATAAGAACTGAAAACTTATAATATTTCAGCTTTTTCTTCACAGGTAGGTATCGTTTGTACTTGTGGGGCTACCCTTTCCATTGCTGGAGCATTGCTGTCTCTTTATAGCTTTCATGCATTGGATGATTAGTTTTAAAGAGTTATTCTCCCCGGAGGGCCATCATCATCATCAATCCAGGATTGCTATAATTCATTCCATCGTATCTTAGAGTACTTCTAAATGAGTTGTAATCTCTATTCATAATGATCACGAATCCCAATGGTTATTGTGTAATACACGGTGGTTTGAAAGCATTACGCTCCTGATTAGAATCAGGCCATCCATCGTAATAAGAATTAATCAAACAGTAACTTCAACTTAGATATCTTGCAACTTGTATAATCGGATAGTCAAACCTCTCCTCGCCTGACATGGTCATTTGGAGGGCTTTAAACAGATTGCTTAATAAATTAAGACACAACCTCACCATACAGGCTATTCAGTTTTACCTGTTTCTGAGACTGATGTGGCGACCCACCAATGCTCTGTTGACATTTAACTGACGTATCACATCGTGATTAACCCCTCAAATGTTTATTGGGGCTTATTATCTTTGCCCATGTCAATCAATCAGACAAGCCATGCTAAGGTCGAGACTTTTCTCACTAACAGGGAAGTGCCCAAGGTGTTCCGCTCAACTAGGGATTGGCTTGAGATTCCGCATTATTGCTTATTGGCTATCGTCTGCCTGACACAACAGTCGCACTTTAATGCAGTCGACGTGTCTGGTCCCACTTAGCATAATTTTGCAAATGTGGTAAGAAATAACTGGCATCTCCAAGTCTTGATTACTTGTGACTGGCAAAGGTTATTGCACCATCGAATCAGATCTTCTGTATAAGAACTTTCAATGAATCTGCTAGCAACGAGGCTCGCTTGTTATCAAATTGACACGAGGCTCCCATGAAATCCCACTAAAGACCATGGAACTGGCTACTTGCATTTGTCTAGACTTGGTGTTTTGTATACTTAACAAAAGAAGTATAAAGTCTTCCGACCCTATGCATGTACCATTACCTCAATCAAGGGAGAACCCCTAACATTTGCATTATTTGGTGTTATCAGTATTATGGGAGGTTACGGTAGGCCATATAGTCTGTGGTAGATTACACATAACAGAATTTGTTTTTCCTGATGTGGGCATGTTACAGTTAAAAGTGTCCATGTTTAGGACGCAATAGAAGATGTCAGAGTAGCAAATAAATCATTAATTGTGATGAATATATAGTATAAATCATGAATTGCAGTATATAATACATATGCTACAGTTGAATTACAGTAATGATACAGTTGTGATTTCAGTAAATTACAGTTGTGCTATCGGTAAATTACAGGTGTATTATCAGGGTTACAGACAATGGGTCTGGGGTAGTTGGTATCATGTGGTGTTATCGGTGTTATGGGATGTTACTGTAGGCCATATGGCCTATGGTAGATTACCTGTAACAAAATAACATTTTCCAGATGTAAGCTTTATAACTATCATCAACTACTTAGTGCAATATGTAGTGCTAACCAGCAAATATAGAAACAGCATTCATTATAGAACTCTCAATAGCTTGGAGGTTTTTAATTTATAGTCTACAATTTCATAGTCTTTATACTCAGAGCAGCTTAGATGGTGTATCTCTTTATCAAAAGCTGGTAAATTTTTGTTGAAGAGCTAGTAGCAAAGGAAATATTTATCAGCAAAAGCATTTCTTGGTCCGGAAGCCTCCCAGAGACCACAAATGCCCAATCCTAACCGGAGGAAATGCGTACTCTTGTAAAGGCGTATGAAGTAGTACGCGTCCGTATGTGTCGATATGAAACGGCTGCAACTTCGGTATATATCTCTCGTGGAAAAGGTAGGTAGTAATGTATAAATTACTCCTTAAGAGGAGAAGCAGTGTTAACGCGCAATGATATCAACGCCTGCACGAGACCCCCCCCGATAGGCAATCAGGAAATTGCTAACGCCTACTAACTATATCCATACCACATCGATCACCAACGATCACTCGACATCATTAAACCGTGGGTGTCATGAACTGCTTTCCACGGCTATCGGATCCCTTAGGATGGTAGTGAGACCGCATGGCGGCCTCAAATATCTCCGCTGGCCTTGCAGAAGCCACCATAGTTCTTAGTAGGCCACCGTGGCCTTATAAGGCCTTTATATCAAAGCTGCCCGCTGTGCAATTATATAGAGTTTTTCTGAGTGTAGATAATAGAAACAAGCTTCTAAGTTCATCATATTCAATACTGGGGACCCTCTGGGAGTACGCTGTGAACGTGTGAAACTTCTACCACAAGTTCGATGGCTGTGAGTGGACTCGGATAATGGCTGTAGTGGGCCGATAGCGAAATACTGACTTTGTTAAGGAAAATATACAGGGGCTAAAGAGAGCTTGAAAAGAGCCTTGTTTAAACTGGGTGCTTCTGAAGCATCAGACAGTGTACTAGACTTAACACTAGTCGTTCGAGAGCATCTGAGAGCTGCAAAAACTTCGCACATGTACTCCTGGAGGGGTTCCAGAGCATGTAAGATTGTGATGTCATCTGTGATGGTTTGGGAGGCTGTCAGAATATGCTGAAGGGTAGAGTCACTCATTCCTAGTTTCTTGAAGGGTCCCAGAGCTTCTGGAATGCTTTTGGAGACTAGCAGTTCAGTTCGGGACCAGATTACATTTTGCTGATGTTGAAGTCAGTTGAGGGAATATATAGATATCGATAGCCCATGAATGCCCAGTTATGTGCAAGAGAGTGTGGCAAAGAAAGACACAGCATCAATTCCTAGGTAGTCATTGTCAAGCTTGACGAGGTTCTTCGACGTACAAATGTTCAGCCAAACTACATTGTAAATATACGTGTCCCCCTCATTTTCCTCATACATTTCTTTATACGAAGCGATGATAACGTTCAGATTCGCACGTCCCCAGTTAGAGGTGCACTTGTTCAGGCGTGCTTGGTAAGAGTTATGGCCATGATAAACATAAAGGAGGGCAATATCACAGTGCTGAGAATCCGTGAAAACAACCCCGATGACTCGGTATGGATGACAGCCCGAACCTGCAACTGCAAGCTAAAAAATTCCTGGTCAGCACAGTTTGTTCAGCTTGGCACAGCTCAGTAGTTCAGCAAGGACACGTACCTCTCCTGGCAGAAATTCCTTTCCGCTCCATGAACACCACGCTCTCACCGATCGACCCATCCCAAAGGCCTCGTCGGCGTCCTTCTCTAAACCCTCGAACATGAACACATGCACGTCGCCCGAACCCCTTCCTGAGGCAAGGGACGCATTGGCCTTATTCGTTGCTATCTTTCAGACCTTTCGGAGCCTGTCCGCCTTTTTTTTCGGCTTGGCCATTTTTCTTGAAACCGCGAATGACTCTGCGAATTAAAGCCACTCTGTGCACGTTGTCGTCGATATACTTGACTCATGCGACCTTACAAGGAAGACGTCGTACTTGGGAATGGCTAATGCTCCGATGAAGTGATTTTTCTTAGGATCCGTGGCGATCTTTCGAAGAAAATCCGTGTAGGTGGAGACGTGTTCAATGACAGGTAGTGCCTGTTCAGCTGCGCGGCGAAGGTCGTGCACTCCCTTCTCTCGCTCATTGGGGCGGTTCGGCCGTTCGATCTCTTCCGGCCACGAAGTACCGGCTTCGATGGGATTCTTCGGAAGCTCGGTCATACTCCTTTAGGCGTACTCGTTGGTCTTAGAATGAAAGACGATCACGCAGCAGCTAGTCGATCATGCGGTCTCGAATACTCATCAGTTGGAGTTAAGATGGAGGGGAGGGCTGTAGAACTGACAACGACGAAGAGAAGTCGAACCCGTTTGATGCTCTGAGTTCAACGTTAGAGGGGAGGATGCTGAGTTCGAAAGAACAGCTCAAGCTTACGCTAGGCTCGAGAGGTTTGGGACGGCAGGTACAGAAAAAGGAGTCATAACTGATGAGACCAAGTATCGTAAGGACGGTAAGGACGAGAGACCCTATCCCCATTAGCAGCCGTTCCGGAGGAGCAGCGGGACTACTAATGAGAAGGATGACGGTGAAGTGAAGCTCTCAGCAAACTTAAAGCTAAGCAAACACGTGCTACCGCCTAGCCCCTAGCCCCAGGAGATATCATCACGCTCGACGAAAAACGCCGACACCATTTCAGCATGTATCTAACTATGCTATAAATGTGCCAAGCGGCGGACGCGGACCTCCTTTGTCAAACCAACCGCTCAGCTCCAAGTTAGAAGCCAACGCTGTAGAAAATGAATCTCAAGATTGTGTTGACTGAGCGTCATCTACCCATCCAGTGGTGATGGATAAGGTGACCCAAAGTTCATGTCGAGGCTGGCGTCGGCTATCTCCCGGCTGGATGGTTCCTTAGGCTCCCGACAATCAGCCTGCCGGTCCCGGTCCCGGAGCGGCCCAGCATATCAGCTTCGGGACTCGCCGGGTGATGGTGCATGCAAGGTAGATATACACAAAACGCATCGCTTCCGGCCGCGGGAAACACCCGCAATAGATCCCAACATAACCTGCAAAAACCTACACAAAGAAAACAAGAGTGCGAAATGCCCCCCCCCCCATGAATTATTCCTCGATTTGGGTTGCTATAGCTTTGCTTTGTTGTTGAGAGTTGCACGCGGTTGGTATCACAACACACGTAACGGCGCAGCTAAATGGGAAGGGCCTGAATTCAAAAGCTTGGAGATCACCATTTATCGCAAAAAGAGCGACTACCGCAGGTTTCGAGCCTGTGAATTTGGTGTTTACAGCACCAGATGTTTATTGCACCACTTGAACTGAAGCGTGAGGTATTGTTTATTCGATGTACAGTACTATATCACTACAACCCTCCAGGGTTCCAGGTGTTAGGAATTACGTTTATGCTCGCAAACTTGTCATCCTACTGAGCTGTTATACGTACGACGTTATTGTATTCAGGGTGTCACTGTGGCTACATCAAATTCCCTTTCTACCTACTTAAGTACCGAAACGACAACAATGATCAGCCTCATAATTGCGACAAAAAAGCCCCCCAGATGCGAATCTAACATCTTTGCTTTAAATCTCGATAAGAGTTTACTGACCATTGTCACAACCGTTGGTTTGTATGCCGATCTACTCGGATTTGCAATGGGACGGCTTTCGTAACCGGGGATGTATCGGTGATCAATGCAGATCGATTGTCAACGACTTTCACAACTGCGGAGGCAACCTGAGTCCTGATCTAGTGGCTCAAGACGGTACCATATACACTGGCTGGTCTAATGGTCCTGAGATGGGCGATCAAGTATAACTGTTAGCCAGAGGTGTTAGGGAATGTCTCATAATGGAATACCCTACAGTGACTACGACAGATGTCCGGTAGAGAATCCGCTGGTCTTCAGACAGGAGCGATGTGGATAAATTTGCCAGTAAGTACCAAGATCCAATGGACTTTTTTCGGCAACAAGTGGTTCCAACTAGTTACACCCAGGAATTCAGAGTGTCCTAGGATGTTACTACTTTATTGAAGCAAATCTTTACTTATTACCATTTAAACTGAATTACTATATTATTTGCCGCTGTGTTTACACTGTACCTCTGATGGGCATCCCGATAATACGGAAGGGGTTTATATGTACATGGCAGTGGAGTGGACTTGAGAAACTGCAACTGCATGCTCACGCTGTAACTTCCCCGTGTGACAATCACACTCCCGGTGCCTCTCCCTCCCGCGCACTTCCCTTCAACATAATCTCAGTCAACAGAAGTCGGGACAGGAGCGTGTACAAGTCTGACGAAAAGACAGGTTCTGTAACGGCTATCGACTGTCAAATGCACAAACATCCAAGAAAGAGTAGGAGAGAGAAAGCTCGTGGGCATATATATCCATCGACACATGCACCAAATCTACAATAAGACCATATCCTGTCACCGCATGCGTGCATCCCGACAAACACCCACAATAGGTACAGACTTCCAAGTGTTGGTAAGCACCCCCATTCCTTATAACGCCGTTACAAAAGATTGAACGCAATACCCATAATACACCACATCATGCCATTACATCTGTCTCCATACCTCCATGTAACGTCTCCTACTTCATTTCTCCCGCCAATACCTACCTCCCAAACCATTTCAGGACAAAATAGCAGAACACAAAAAAGGTGATCACGCAACCCCAAAAGATCCACTTATCCTGCATAGCCCGGCGTTCAATCATCCTAATGGTATCACCGCTTATTCCCAGGGTATTGGCAACGCTGTATAACCGCTTCTGTGTGTTTTTGAGCATATCCCGTTGATCCGAAAGGTCAGCGAGCACCGCGCGTCCTCGGTCAAGAAACTCGTCAAGTTGTGTATCGGTGCGGGAGAGGAAGTCGCGTTCGCGGAAATGGTGGTCTTCTACCGAGACGGAGACGTTTGAGGCGCCGCCGGTGGTTGGGGTGGGAGCGAATGGGGACGAGCGCGCGTGCGGAGCGTTGGCGTAGGGGTTTTCGGGGGTGGCGGAGGAGTGGCCGCGGCGGTTTAGAAGATCTGAGCGTGCGAGGGTGTGTTCCTGCAGTTTTTCAAAACGTATTAGCCTTCTCCAACTTTTTTTCGCAGATAGAGTTCCTCTTCTTCGGTGGGGTTATCTCACAGCATCCTGTCGCTCCCCCTTCAGTTTCTCAAAGTGCTGTCGGTATTCTGCCATTTCCTTCCGGAAGTTTTTCACGCGCTGCTCGGCCTTCTCTTTCTTTGCGGGGATCAGCTCCCGCCGGGTCATGGCATCGTAGTCATCGATTGTACGGGAGAGCGAGGCGATGGAAGCGGAGATTTGGCCTTGTAGTGCAGGGGAGGAGGTGACAGGACTACTACTGAAGAGCTCGAGGTCGCGCTTGAGGGATTGCGTTTGTTTTAGAGCGGAGTTGAAGAGTGAGTTCTGGGCTCTGGTGGGTTAGCTGAGACTCTCTGGTATTGAGGGGGAAGCTAGCTAGCACCATTTTTGCGCGGAAGTAGTCTCCTGGATCTAGGGAGTGAAGATGGAGAGAAAAACCGCAGGAAGGTGATTGTGGAAAGCTTGTGAAGGTGACGATGGGATGCGTTGGGACACGTCTCTACTTGGACGTTGTAAGCATGCATTGATATTACTCGGCTCTTCCTCAGTTGACAACATCCTCCTTTTCAAAGAAGCTACTACAGAACAGAATAGAACGAAGTACCAGCGGAACCAAAAGTCTTTACTTTGCAACTAATATGGAATAACAAGGTGATAGCGACCCTCGCAACATCGCGCAGGCAAACAAGGCAAGTCAGGTGGTCTGATAAGACTACCAGCCAAAGTAAAATAAAAACTTACTAAAAAGCAAGCAGAAAGAAACACAAAGCAGAAAGAAACACAAAACAGAAAGAATCGCCCAAACTCCCGTCAAGAACAAACTAAAACTAAGTAACCGCGACTCTACATACAACACCTTCCATGCATTCCCTCGACTTTGCTACTACCCTTCAAACTCGACCACACCCTTTCCGCCCTCCCCATTTCCTGGCGCACCAGAGTGACTGATGCTTCGCTTCCCCTCTGACATTTCCCCCCTCGTCTTCCCGACAACCAACTGTTGCTGCCTCCCCGCCTCCACGACCACAACGCCTGCCTCCGCATCTGCCCCCTTCAACAATTCGCTATCCTTCTCTCGCTCACCATCCGCCTCGTCTTCCTCATCCTGTTCCAAATCAATTCTCTTCCTGACCTCAACGGCCATCTTTGTAGCCTCATCTACCAGCCCATCCAGGACGCCTCTGATCCCCTTCGCACTCGGCAGGTACCCAGCGGCGGTTGGAGGAACCGGCGAGCTCTCGGTTGACAAGAGGTTAAAACTATCCGCGAAACCCGTATCAAAGAAGTTTTCGAGCGTTTCGTCAGCAAGGATGACCATGCGAAAGGTAGGGAGTGTGATGTGAAGCGGCCGCTGGGGGTTGAGGGCAACGTTTGCTTCCTCTTTCGGACTAATCGGGATTAATTGATCTCTGTTGCGGTCGGGGTCTGCATATTCGAAGCAGCGACGGATGAAGCCGCTTACCGCACCGAGCACTCTTTCCTCTTCAGAGCGACGGGTGACGAAGAGGAGCGCTTCCGAAATGCGAAGGATCCCCTCCCGGTCGACTCGCCCATCACCATCGTCATCGTAGAGTTCAAACCAGTACGCTATTGTGCTCATGAGGTCTTTGCGCTTCCCTACCACATCCGCGAGGCCAGTGACAATGTTGGTGAGTGACAAGGTACTTTTCATATCTGTATCCCATCGCCCGAAGAGGCGTTGTAAGAACTCGTGATCCGCGGGCTCAGGGGATGGACCGAATCTCCGCTTTGGCGGTTGCAGCTCCGGGACGGGTGGGGGAGGCGGAGGATCTGCAATTGCCCATTGGGTCACGCCAGCGAGAAATTCGCGGAAGGTGTCGTAGTCCATGGTGGTCACCGGCGATGGAACAGATGAGCCCAGCGGCCCAGTAGCAGTGGATTTAATCGATGCCGCCGATGATGCGCCGCGCTTCTTCTGATGCCGCTCCAGTTCCTCCGCAACCCTTTGTAGACGGAGCTGCCGCCCATAGATGGTGGAGTGATAGCGATCGTAAACAGCCGAAAGTTCATCTGGTTTCAACCGTTTACTTTCTGGTCCTAGGTTTCTAAGTTGAGTCCGCTTTGCGAACGACTCGATGGACGACATCACCCCGTCTTTGTGCTTTGTGCGCTGCTCTTGGACCGTTGCAGCGGTGATTCCAGAAAACTCCTTAAACGCCACCACCATGAGCTCCTGAAAACGAGTGACAGCACGCAGTTTCTCGTTGTCAGAACGCGGATGCGCACTCTCATCGAGGCGCGAAAAGTAGGATTTAAGAATCGAGATGAAAGCGCCGTCATCTGTTGCATCGAGGAGCTCTTCACCGTTGATACGGAGGATAGCAAGACCGATCTGGAATAGCACTTTTGGACCCTCGAGGAAGAATACATCGAGGACACGAAAGGCGAAAACCAGCGGCATAGAGTTAATGTAGAGGGAGAGGAACCAGGGAAGTGACACAACTGAGAGCTGGACATCGGCTTTGACGAGGTGTTCCCAGAGAATGGGCATAGTCTTTTCGACGAGGGATTCGAAAACGCGCTGGTCAAGGAGAGTACCATACATTGTCGTTGAATAATATCCTGGCACCAGGCGGTCACACAAGGTTGATAGAGCAAAAAAAGCTTGTTCTTCGGACATGTAACTGCCAGATACGACTTAGCATAGATTCTCACTCGTTGTACCTAACTTACGTACATCAACAATGCCGCTGTGACAATGTTCATGGCCTGGCAATAACCGACTTCCTCATTCACCCATGAATAGGCTCCCAGTACCCTTCGCAGGCGACCTATTCCTTCCTCGCTCTGGAACCCACGGTATTCCGGCAATGATCGGTTTAAATCCTTCTCAATCTCGTCTATCGATAGTGAATGTCGTCCCTCAAATTCCTGAATTGTGTCTTTATACAGCGTGGGATTGAATAACCGAAGATATAACGAGCCGGAGGTGAGTTCCCATATTTCCCCACGAAGGCGCTTTGACCATTAGCATGCCTGTGTCTACAATGTTATTGCAAACTAGAAACATACATTAGGGAGTCCAACACGGATTAACTTGTGGAAAGTTGGTTGTCGCACTAGAGTTACATTCCTGCCGTTTTCTTCGAGCAACCGACTGTCAGTATCCACCGCAAGAGGTTGACAGGATGCTTATAACGGTATATACCCCTAAGATACTCCGTCCACAGCCTCATCTTGCTTCTATCTCGCAGCTTCCTAGCGTCTCCCGGGTACTTGAATAGCATCCCCAATCCAGCATCCGGTGGATCATTATCTCCCCGCTTTCCATCCTTATCCGTTGTCGGTTTCTCCGCCGCGCCCAAAAGATATTCGCTATAGCAGCTCTCCATTAATATCTTCAGATTCTTGGCCTCCGACATCTGACTCCGCAGCGCCCGCTTCAACCGATCACAGAATGCTTCGCACGAACTTCGCATCCCAACAAATTCCAAAGTCAACCTCTCCTCCTTTCCCACAACCCCGGGTGCCCCTGTACCATGCCATGTTGTGATTGCCAGGGCAAACATATAGCTTCTCGAACGCAGCCTTTCAACCCTTCGGATCGCACATAACGGTAGACTGAAGCCGATGCCGGCTGTAGCCGGAGCCGGGGACGAAGAAGAGGGCGCCGAAGGAGTGAAGCATAAGAATGCCTCGGAGAGATAAAGCTTCCCCGAGTAGTGTTCGCCGGAGGGGAGGGTGAGCTCACAGATGATTTCCTGCAGGGGGTCTTGCGAGTCGGGAAGGCGAAAGTGTGATCGGAAGAGAACGGCCTTATTCGGTCTATTCGTAGCCAATTGCGACTGACTAGGGGGTTCGATGATGTATGAGGTAGCCTTCTGGATAAGGGAGGTGAACATTGTGGTTCAGGGCTATGGTTTGCAACTGGCTGAGCGAGTGACTGTGGGGTACCTGTAGCTATAACGAAGGAGGATCCAAGAAAAGAGAGAGGGAGGATTTTCAGATCGTAATGCGCGAGACGGCGGTATTTCCCAGAGCAGAGCGTATCTTTCAGTTATGGAGAAGGTTCAGTCGCGATGTTGGATAGTACTGACTACAAGGTGATGAAAATGCTCAAGTGGGTGCTGATCGCGGCTGACAGTCATCAGCGAGTCCGAGCTAAAGGACATTGAGTTAGAGCAGCTCGAGTCCAGATGATCCCAAGCAATGGATGCGCACGCTAGGGTCCGTGCCTTCTATTCGCTGGGAACCTAGACGCGTAAATTGTAATATTTATTTCATATTTTATATATCCGGCATGGTGATTACACGGTAGTGCTGTCACGTGCAAGGGTTAGGTGTTATTATCGATTCTTCTTCTGGTGCACGGTAACAAGTCGCCTTACTTTACACGTCACGCGCTCGAGTCCAACCAATCTCCAAGCTTATTAGCCCAGCACGAGATAACTACACGGGCAATCAGCAACTGTCACAATCAATCTGCCTGCCCTTGCTTTGCTAGCACGCGATACTTACTCCACAGCAGAAGTGCAACTCCGACAGCTTGGTCGTGCCATCTCGAACAATAGAGTACCTACGCCGGACTTTGTTGGCTGTGCTGCCTTATTCATGCACATGCAGCTCTCCGCGATCGGATGAACAAGAACAAAGAAACCTAGCGAACGAAGACACAAGGAACATCCATTGCCATGTCACACCGCACAACCTCAACAGACCACCCCTCAAAACTACCCCAGACACCCTCCTCGTCTACTCCATCTCTATTACCTCGACCTCGATCCGCAGAGGAGTCACCATCAACACCAGCATCAATAGCAAAAGCACCTGCAACCTCAACTACACCACTCGGCACACCAAAGGGTGTTTCCGTCGTCAAGACCCCGCGCGCGTCTGGCTTTGGTCAGGGAGGTACCACACTCGGAGGTGGCGGTTCGATCCCTCTTGCTCGTCCAAGTCCGCCAAACGCTGCCGGCCGCAACTCGCCAGCTCTAAAACGCTTGATCAGCGCAACAACCGATCCTCGTGGATCGCCGGCGCCAAAGCGTAACACTTCATTGCCAATTACACCACAACGTAGGGGTACCGTGGGAGAAAGCGCGAAGAGCAATCCAATAACTCCAGGTGAGATGTCTACACCAGGCCAAAGCGCAAACAAGCCCAGGGAGAAGCCTGCGGGGGCTAGGAGGGTAGAAGAGATGCCAGAACGTGGGAGAACGCCTTCAAGACCCTCAAGTCGGGGCTCGAAGGGGGTGGTAGAACCAATATCCGAATCACTAAAACTAGGTAACTCCGAAGGGGATAGGCTATTTAAAAAAGCATGGGATCGTTACGATCCCTCCGACACAGGCACGGTATGTTTTCCCCGCGTGGAGTGGAGTATCCATAATTTCCAGTTAATAATTCTGTCATTCAAGATAAGCATTGCGGACTTTATTCCATTTTGCCGACACATCGAAGCGATGATTCCCGGTGCTAGAGAGTATTCGCTCCTGTCCAAAGAGGCGGAAGAATCGGTCATGAAATACGTAGACCTGGACATGGAGGATGGGGATGGAGAGCAAACCGGTCTGTCCCAATCCAGGACTGTTGACTTGTTCTATATTCTCGCGACCAATCGGACAACCAAAATGATTGATGCAATCAATTCCATTTACTCGGCTTCACGCGAGAATGCCGCAGTGGAGTCACAGGGTGAATATGTCTCACCTGGACCACCCCAGGCACGAGACACACCACCCCGCCGCCCAACTCTTAGTCGCACCCCTCTCCCAGGAGCCCACCACCGTTCTCCAAGCATGGGATCTCCAGGAGGAAACCTGAACGAAGAAGATGCGTTCTCCCGCCCGGCACCGGGTAATCTTATTAGCGACGAGTCGACAATGGAATTGGATCTACCAAGTTCAGTGCCAGTTGCCCAGAGCACTCCTCCTCATCCTGCCCGCAGACTCTCACACACGCCACTAGCGCCACTAGCGCCACTCTTCCGCGATCCCAGCCCAAGCCCTTTACGATCCCCTACACGCAGCCCTAGTGCCTTCTCGCCTGGACCACGCCGCCGCCGATCAGGCTTCTCGCCAGGGCCTAAGTCCCCCATGTCCGAAGATGGATTGTTTGAAGAAGACAAGGATGCTATCCCACGGCTCAACACGGCAATGCTTGCCCTCGAAGATCCCAACCAAACTGGGTACTATCCTGAAGATGAACATGAAATCGTTGCCATATGCACCGAGCTGAAACGGATGCAGAAAGCGTATGCCATGCACGAGAAGAAATTTGAGGGGATGGAAGTGGATCTCAAAGAGGCAAAACTTGACTACCAACGTGTTTGTGAACGCGCGGAACAGCAGCAATCTGAATTCGCAAAGGACTTTGAAGATTTCAAAAAAGAACGAGACGAAGCTAGGGAAGAGGTTGCAAAAAACAAAAATATGGACGAAAAGAGAAGGAAACAGCTATTGGACCTGGAAGAGCAGCTGTCAGAACGCGATACTGAGATCTTGAAGCTGGAAAGCGATCTCGAGAGGCAACGCGTGGCCAGGGCGAAGGATAACAAACAGGATAGCAGAATAAATGAACAGCTGACGAAGGCCCGTGACGACTTAAGTCAGCTGCAGCACCGCTATACACAAATAGACGACCGTTTACAGCGCGAACTGCAGTTGAAAGCAGGTGCTGTTGAGACCCAACGTACCCTAGAATCCACCGTTGCGGAGCAGCAGAAGGAAATTGAAAGGCAGAAAAGCATCATTGCAGCTCAGGAAGACAAGATCGAGACCTTAACAGTTGATTGCGAAACACTACAAAGATCGTTGGGTAACCCGGAAATGGGGCGGGCACAAGACTCGAGCTCTTACCGAGGAACCCCCCAGTCTCTTGCCGGACTAGATTTTGGGTCTTTCCACTCCAGTGAACTTGATGATGATTCGCAACCGGGCTCGCTAAAAACTACTGCCGACAGCGCGCCGAGCGAGATCCGAAGACAACGCAATTCTCGTCCCGCATCTATTATTACTATCGACAGGAAACAAAAGATCGAGAACATCGTACGAATGAACTGGATCGGCAAACAGGTGCAAACCGACATCGAAATTCCTCCTGGAGAAGCCAGACCTGTCGCAGAGTGTACTGCCTGGCTCGCAGATCCAACCATGGCCGCCATTGAGGAACTTAAGAGCAAAATGCCGCAGAACCTCGAAGAAACACATACCACGGACGCAGAGACACAGACGACGGAAAAATGGCCCGCTCTTGCCGCCCTACAAAGAGCACCTCAGGACCTCGCCGCCCTTCTTCAGGCCGACAAGGACCGCCGCAAGCCAGTCCCTGTTGCAATGTCTGCCGAAGGCGTTCCCTATCCTGCAGGCTCAAAACCGTACTCATCGGAACAACTAGCATCTCAGGCAGTAGCTGAGGCCGCATCCGGTGCCCGTCCTCCACTCCCCGCTACCCCTCAAGGCCCAGAACCAGTTCCCACCGACCCTAACGTCCCACTTGGCAAACCAGAAGCACTCGAACAAACCCGCAGTAAATTTACATCGTGGCCCGACCTCAACATCACTTCCACTGCTCCCTTACCAGAAGCTGAATACACCGAGGTCATCAAAACCACCACTGCAAAACGCGTCCAACTCGCGGCAATAAACAACAAACCTGAGCTCACAATTGAGGACACTGAGTTCATTCGCGACTTTGTGGCAGAGCAGTCCAGGACCCCTGAACGCGAGATACTAAAGAATGTTTGGGAGGTTACACATCGAGCCGAGCGGGCCCTGAGGAAGACTGCGGCAAAGGGATACGAAGGACAGGGAAGGGGAGATATGGGGTGGATCAGAGTACATGGGCCTCTGGGGGTGTTTGCGTGGCCATGGCGGTTGCTGTGGGATGCTACATTTGCGAATCTGGATGTGGCGGATTATTATGGAGCTGGTACTAGAGGGGAGGCAATGGTGAAAGAAGCGATGCGGCAAGAGATCAGGGGCGAGATGTTTTTGCCTTCAGCACCCACAGCCACAGCTGAAGCACCATCAACACAAACAGGCACCACAGCGGGAACTCAACCACCTCAATCCGGAGATACCACACGATCAGACCCTGCCAAACCCCGCCGCGCCCCAATCGGAGCGCAAGCATCTCTCTTCCGAGCTGGTCCAAAGCCTGGTGTCGCATGGAGCATTCTTACGGTAGTCCTGTATGCCTTCCTCACCGTGCTAGTGCTCAGCAATGCGCATATGTATTTCAATATGACGCGCGACCAAGGGTTATGGACGCGTGCAAACGATGTCAGTGGGGGTTGGAGGAACGGGGGCAGTTGTTACCGTGTTTGCTCAGATGGGTGGGGATGGCGGTGGAAGGCAATGCTTAGGGAGTGGTTTATCGAAGAGGTGGGGGTGAGGTGGCCGGTTTAGTTGGTCGGTGAGTGGTGGAGGGCGGGGGTAGAGGGTAGTAGAGACGAAGATAGACTGGGTATAAACAAGTCTGGAGTTAATAATGGAGCTTTCTTTGGTTACTATGTTATTATGGGGTGTACTACCATTTCTAGGGGTGTACTTATTACCTACCACATACCATGCACCGCGTTTTTCTTGTCAATTACAGTATAGAAATCAGTTATGTATATATCTTTCGTAATTGGGTAGGGAGAATGCAATGCAAATTCAAGGCAATCCTGAAAGGAGCTATTATTCTTTCCCTCCCTCGGAGATGCATGTTTCAAGGTTACGGCGGTGGTGAAATGTGAATCTGGCGCTCAACTGCCAGTCGCCGCTTGCCATCTCACATTCTGTCAAGAGCTCGAGCGGTAGTATTCCCCTCACCCAAAAACCAGGAGGTTCCGATATAGATATTCAAGAGTTCGATAGGACTTTAATTTTGTCTTACAAGACTGCTTCTAGATCTATTAACGAGCCGACGGCTTAAGTTAAGACCGACTCACATACCGAAGAACCGTGTATCTAAAATTTTGTATCAGTCGCCGGCTGCAGTCATCACGCGACATTGGTGTATGGTTGCCGTTGGTCGTTTCCTTGAGGCAAAGATAACAATATTCAGATCACACATCTATCTATTAACTCGAAGTATATAGCATCGACAAATGCCAATTCACGGTCGGCAAATTTCGGGGTATCCGGATCAAAGTTCGAGTGACAAGATTTTCCACCACCAGATGCCCAAGTATGCAAGAGCCGCAATAAATAACCTGGGACGGAGCTTGACGTAGTCTGTCATACGGCTTAGATACGGCGTTACGCGCCAGCGAAAAATATAGCCGGCTGACGGACTAAGCTGGATGCCCGAACCTTTGCGGTAGCCTAGTCCAATCTCATCTATATTTACTGCCTACCAAGAAGACTGCTGTTTGATATCAATTCTTATCAGCTCCGGTGGCTTAGGGGTAAAGCGCGACACTAGTAATGTCGAGATCCGCGGTTCAAATCCGCGTCGGAGCTTGCTTTTTACCTTTAACATCCTTCCTGGTGGGATATGGCTGTCGAGAGGCTACTGTATAGATTCTACAATCTAACCAAAATCTATTTGCAAAGAACCTATCTTTAAATCAAATTCATACACAACTCATTTGAACGTTGTTTGACTGTTTGGCCTGGACTGTAGCTCTATGGTAGGACTGGTACCTCTAGTCAACTGAATGAATGGTGAAGTGCTTAAACGAGTTAAGGAATTATTGTTGAAGTATGCCTACCTCTGGCATCAGACTTGATTTGAGAGATACTATAGTGCCAACTGATGGAGTCATACTACTATCAGACAAGTACAAAACCGAAGGTGCATGCAAAGGACATCGGCAGAAGTAAGAGTCGCAGGATAGAATGCAACCCAATAGTTAGAACACAAAAGGATATACCGCCATGTATGGTAAATACAAAGGACCATATTATATGGTACCAGCCCCAAATAACTTCAGGTTGAAGAAAGGGATCTTTGTATAGTCTTTCAACCTGCAATAATCAGTTTGGATTGTCATACCGAAACATGCCATACTCGTTGCTCTCCTAAACTCCTCGGCTGCTAGGTTCTGATAGCAGCCCACTTTATGTCTTCTGAGTGAGCACCTCCCAATGCCATTGCAGATCTAGCCTATCCCCCAATATCGGGATTGGAAAAGTACGAGCACCACAAGAATTCATTCGCGTCTGTCGTTATCTCGTGGCTTTTGTTCCCAGCGCCCTGCAAGAAAAGTGACAGACTACTCTGTATGATATCTAACTCGGCAAGGTATCGTTGACTTCAATACTAATCGGACCCCCGTGCACGTGTATGTGTCATATCGTAAACGGACTACTGTATTGGTGCTCAACTCACCCGGTCAGTTGGTTTGTCTCATGCTCAAACGTCGGCTTACTTACACCTCGTTCCGACAGACGCTCAGAATATATCCTCTCCAAAAAACCTACGTGGCTTTAACGAGTTCCGGAACTCTCTTCTGAAAGCGAAACACTCATCGCTCCACAGAAACTACCTGTATCAGTTCTGGGAGATAATGTATGTATCAGAAACCCCCAGTAGAATAAGATATAGTCGCCCCGAGCTCAATCAGTCTATTGAACTCGAAATGATCTATGTCGAGTGGTGTAGAGTGATGGCATACCGGAACTCTTCCTGAAGCCACAATATACCTGTGATGCCGCTGTACATCCCAGGTTAATGGAAGCTAGATATTTATTATCTATGTATGAACCCTGGTAGCAATTGATTATAGTTGCAAGTAAACTAATCGTTAGCAAAACTATCCCCACTGAAACACAAGGGAAAGACTCCGGAACAAAATTGTTATGGTCTACACATTTCATTACATCCAATCATAGTGTTTCAATAATTTCCTGAGACATCTTGTCGCACCTCAGGTTTCAATGTGGCACCGGATGGTCTTCGGAGAGGATTTATTCCAGAGATCCAGTGAAACGAGGTACGAGTAAGGCTAGAGACAATACGAAGGTGATCGCCTCTTAACTATCCTTATCTTAATGGAATGTACTTTAAATGGTCATACTATATATATATGGCTCGGACGGCCACTTTACAGTGGCCGAGGTTACTTGCGTATGGAAATAAGATGACAGCTTTTAAGCAATGTTCGGACCTTACGGACGAGTGATGATGAATGAACAGCAGTCCTGATTTCAAGTACACTCTATTCCTAGTTCCCATCTGTCCTCACACCCATCTTCTTCCCTCCGTTGTGTCTCTGCCGCCGATCGATGGCAACGGTATGCTGCCATACTTCCTAGAGGAAGTCCGTGGCTTTTCGTCCACAGGAGAAGGGGCAAATTGTCCTAGCAGAAGCATCATGTTACACAAGGCTCTAAACTACAGATGGAAAACAATGACAAGATGACCGCGCTTATGAACCCTTTTGCTGTGGATAAGAGCTTTTCCTGTAGCATTTATGGTAGATGATGCGAACCTATAGTGCCACCTACATCACTATCCCAAAACATTTCTGAATTTCCTGTTAAAGGAAGTCCCTGGGAGTTGCAAAAGAGATATTCCGTTACGGGGAATCGAACCCCGGTCTGGCCGGTTTGATGCTCTTGCAATGAGAGCGGCCGATGCTAGCCACTACACCATAACGGACTATGCTTCAACACGTATTATCATATATATGAGCCTAGCATTTCGCGAGATATCATTTGTTCTAGCTAAGAGTATTTGGGCAGCAATGCAAGACATTCTGAGAACATGTCTGCCGCAAGAGAATCCTATGTGACCGTCAGTCGAATCGTGAAAACGAGTGATAACTCGTGATTGTGTTAACGTAATGAAAACATGTAACTTCTTAAGCACGCTCTCGGCGCTCAACGCAACACATACAGTCTGTAACCGCTTCAGCGTCTGCTACCATCAGTTGCGGCCAGTCGTCTGTCACCCGTTTGCAGCAGACTGAGTGAGTGTTCATGAACCGGTCATTCTCCGACTTTTGCACGAGTGGGTCTGATGCTATGGGGTACTATGGCAAAAGATGCCGATATATTGATACCAGAGATACGCGCCATACCTCCAGTAGGCACAGTAAGTTAGAATTTCACTAGAATATGCAGTTCTGAGTTTAAGTCGGTATTCATTCAAGCTCCCTTAGACTTCCGTATCAATAAACCAGGGTGTTTTGGTATAGCATGTACTATATCTACTCTGCATAGCGAAGTTATTTTTGCTACACATAGCAGTATCGCATCACAATGTCCTAGCATCGCCACAAATCCAGAAACTTCTTGCGCAATTGGAGCTTCGGGACGGGGTATCCGGAGATACAACATGTCGTCTCTAGAGTCGCCCGGCAGGGTGACGCACACATAGTTAATGCGTACGAGAACTGGCTTATTTCCAGTGATAGGTGGCCGCAAGTGGCCGCTCACTAACAACCAACGAATATCAAACGGCAGCCACACCGGTGATCAACAAAGTTTCCCGGGTTGACTCAGTCTAGCATCGTTGATTTGAAGAGACACGCCCGTTCGTTGCTAGCATGCAGTCAAACCCAACAGATCTCTCGCACTTATTAACACGACTGACTGTATCATACGTCGAAAATCTACAACATTCTACTCCATCCACCACCAATATGTCCCACCCCCACCCACACACCCCTTCCAAAGCACGTCTTGAAAAAATGCCGCAATTGAAGTGCTAAGTATGTGTGTACCCTCTCTCTCCTGCGCGTATTCCGCCATTGTATGTAGGTAGTACTTCCATCCCACTAGCCCTGAAGGAAGGCGACGTTATACGTTTAGTCTGAAGTAGATTCACAGACCGGGGATGATGCTTGTGCCTCCTCCCTTCACAGGGAATATAACAAGGTGGTACTATAACAAGTGCTACCACCATCATCGCCACATCTCTGCGTTATAGGAAAGGGGAAACTCAGGAGATATCTGGCAGAGCAGGTCGGGAGATCGTCCGGTTGGTGGTGATACTGCTCGTCTGTTGATTGGACCGTCTGTAAACTCGGTGGTGGGGTGGGTCGACATACATCATTCAAACCCCGCCAAACCAGCAGCTGACAGCCTAGTGATGGGGCATATACCGTCAATACCTGCTGTTGCTGTGTGTCGCCTGCGCGGCTTCTTCCGGACTTCATCGCTGATCACTCCGGTCCAGACTGGTGAGTTCACTTGCGAAACAGTGTCTATGTATATGGCGTTCTAATGGTATCAATACGCCAATAGGCGAGTCATATGGAGACCTAGGTTCCTCTTCGCACATCTGAATATACTACCGCCTAAGTTACGTATACGAAACCGTAAAAGGAGGAGGCACTGATACTATCTCCACTCTTCTTGTTTTGGTGCACCTAAGTGGTCTGCGATAAACACAGTCGCGCGCCAAATCCAGAAGTGACTCCACAATACTGAACGTATGGTTCCAGAAAATATCACCTGGCGCCCAAACAGTCTGGGGACACAAATACCCAACATCTCGATTCCTTCTCCGAGTTGACCTCCCGTTACCATCCGCCAAATTTCATGGAATAAACATCCCCACGCGGCAGATCTGAACGTAGAAATTCTGGATGCACAGGTGGGTAAAGTACTGTACGCATCACTCGGACTTATGGAACGGCGTATATGGAACAATACACACAGTTCATGGCATTGATATGATCTAGGCATCATTCATACATGAAAAATTGCTGAACTACATAATGGGGTGAGCTCACATCGATCAGCTATACTGCCTACAGAAGATATCGGAAACGGCTGGTAAGCATGCCGTCTCCGTCTGACTGGCGCACACGCAAGTTCCAAATCCGGTTTTGTGATGTCAATAACGAAGAACGGCATTCACCGTCCATCTGGAATGGATGGTAGTTAATCATAGTTTTCACGGATCTTGAACGCCTTCACGCGCCCCCCCCAATGTTCATGTGGGCAGGAATTTTAGATAGGGCAAGCAATGCAAAGCAAGATAAGATTCGGGCACACTATTAACCCCTATTCGAAAATAGTGAACTTGTTCAGATGGAGTGCCGCACGTACCGCGAGATAGCTTCTCCGGATTATGTGATTTGTGCTTGATAGATCTTCGGTTCATACAGACGGCATTGGTCCAACTTACAAGTTATTGACCTGGCACTAGCAGCTGTTTTCGTTACCCCCTCTCCGCCATCATCGTTTTGAGCCCGAAGTTGAGATTCCCTACTTTCCCTAGCTTTCTAGCTAGCGAACAGCTGAACGGATACAGATATATCCTGGAGTTTACTTTTTACCTTATTTTCCTTTTTCGGTGGATCTGAATAACAACGAGGTTTATCTCTGAACGGTTATCGGTTTATAAAATTCATCAATAAAACGGGAGGTAAATACTGTTAAACTTCTTCACTGATGGGGGGGACTGCGTTGCTGGGAAATTTGACTATTTTGTTAGGATGGCCCAGTGCATTGCATAGATGGTTTCATCCAATTAGAAATCAGCTGTCATTCAAAGTCAACATTAAGAAAAGTCCCAAAAAAACAAAAGAAATCCAGGGTTCAAACTGTATTTTGACTACTAGCGCAGTATTTGCCTTGTCGATAACATATGGGTCCGGGATGATGAGACAAAGCAAAAGCTAAAGCTTCTCGTCCATGTCCACGCATGTCATGTTATGGCTATCGCAATCACTTTTCGCAGAGGTGCCAGATACTCGGGGCAGGTGATGATCTGGGTAGAGTCGGCCAAGGGAACGCGAATTGCGGGTGTGGCTTCTTGATATCGATGGGTCCTGTCTGGAGATGCATACCCGCCTGTTCCAACCGCCCTGCCCCATCACGATCACAGCTAGCTTTGCATACACCGTCACGTAACTTGTTGCTAATGAACCCCCATCTCCCTGTCCTCGGATTACATAGATGGACAACAACTGCATTGATATCTACCATACACCCAACACTCAGAGATATTCAAACATAACAATCAGACGAAAGCAAGCGCCTCGCAGCAGCAAGTCATGAATTCATATCATTCGTCCTCCTCCATCCATCCAAACTAGTATCACATTCCCCTTTTCCGCAAGCATAAAAGTAAAAGACAGTAAGTAAAACAAAAAAACATAATAAACCAACCGCTGCCCCGCCTCCCCGCCCCCCTCACAAACATTTCACACCGACAAACACATCACCCTTTCATAGAAACTGGAAAAAAGGAAAAAGATATATATGACGCCGCGCAAAAATACACAAAAACCCATATCAACGTAACCACAGGAGGAATATGTGAAAAAGTTACAGCCAAAAAAAAACACAAAGGGGTAAAGACGTAATGTAGAGGATATACAGACAGTTGCCGCCCCATGTCCCTCCCGTCCTCTCCTGCTTCACCGCCAGAGATGGTGGTGAGAGAAACTTCAAGCCCACCACCACATCACACCCCTAGAGAGAATCGAGAACCACTTCGATGTGAACACCGACCACCAATAAAACTGAGCCCTACCCGGTAAACCACACACGTAAGGAGAAGGGAAGGCAAGACAAGCTTTTTTGAAGACAGTAGTTGCACCCCAAAGACGAAGAACACACAAGAACAAAAAAATGGCATGACAAGAAACGGCGTAATAAACGGTGTATGCGGATGAGAAAAATCCCCAAATGCGATGTTCCGAAATTCAACAATCAAAAGCAACCCAATTTTGCTCCTACCCAAGAACCGGACCCACCCCCTTTGTACGACGAATGAAAGGAAATCTAAAAACGATATTTCAATGCAGAAAGAAAGAGGAAAAACCTTTTGGCTCATACAGTTGTCCTCACGTACACGATCCAGCGCCTCGAGAACGCCGAGTTCGTTCCATCCACCTGCGCTTTCCCACTCGAGTCTCTAGATGAGGTGCTGAAGTCGCAACATCAGATCCCGCCGCCATCATGCTACTTCGCATCTTATTCCGATAAGCATCCACTATGTCGATTAGCTCAAGCTTTCGCCTCCCACGCACGACGCGTAGAAACACACTTACAGGCTCGCTGCAGAAACATCGTCCTCCCCGCAAAAACCCTCGATTGGCTCCACGACATACGATAACCCAGCTCGTTTAAGTCGTTTTCCTTCTTTCTCTTGGCACTCGAGGGTGGCGGGGTTGGGACCGTCATGTTAGTCCCGTCCAACATGGGGACTACCACCTGGGTGTGGATTTCGGTCCCATTGTTGTCCAGATCTTCCTGGGATGAGATGAACGACCGAGGGTAGACCGAGTTGGACTTGCGATACGAATCTGGAATCTCTTGCATGTGGACCTGGTCAAGCATAACGCGGACGCGTACGCGTGAGCCCCGGTGCGGATCGTCCACAAGGATAAACTTACGGCGTTTGTGCTCCGGGATATCGCCAAAGAGAGATGTATTGCTGACTGGGGGTGTAGAGGTAGCAACGGCATTTGGTGCGTTTGATGATGGGCCTATGGGGTCCATTCCATGGTGCATGGTAGGAGCCATCGACGGGCCACCAACATTCTGCGATGGGTAGGATGTTGGATAGCCATTGAAGACGTGTCGCGGCCGAATGTCATCTCCACTGGTAGGGCCTGGTTGATGATGGTGGTGTCCCTGTCCATTTCCAAACTCGTCTCCCCCAACGGCTGGCGAGAGATGACCGGAAGTCGATCGCGAATTGTCTCCCGATGCCAGGTGGTTTTGAACACCGCCGTATGTGGGCTGGCCATTGTGGTGATGCTGTTGCAACATCGCACCCATGTCGTCATCACCGTTAGCGGTATTTCCAGAGTTATCTGTTGCGGGCTGATGGTGGTGGTGTAATTGTGTTCCAGAGTTTGGCATAAGGTTCGCGGGACCCTTCAAGCCTAACCCCACACTCGATGACGACGGTAGAGCTTGAACTCCCGGTGATCCGCCACCGAGATGAGTCTGAGCCGCTTGTGCTGTTGCCTTGCGGTTATTGAGCTTAGCCATTCTCCTCACCCTTCTGCTTCTCAATCTTGGGTCTTGATTCGAGTTTCGCCAACTGTCCACCGCTCTCTGGATCAACCCTCGCTTTCCACGTAAAGGAGGATTTAGTTCTGCTAACGCCCAACCGACGGAATTACACTCAGTCTCGTAAACTAGTCTGTTGCCACGATACTGGTCTTTGCTGCAACACGCTCGCGGGTATACGCAATTCTCGGTCTTGAACTCATGCGAAAGAGCTTCGACATTTACCGACGCGACGTCGCACCGAATCGTGTACTCCATCTTGACTCTATCTCGCGAATACTCAAACATGATCCACTGCACGCCATTTTGATCTTGTCGGACGACCAATGGTGTTGTGGCGGGGATAGGACCTGGTGCTGCATTTGGGTTGATTGAGCTGGCCTTATTATTGCCAGAAGACGGAGGTGCCGTACCTGGAGATGCTTTGTGTACAGGTGCTTGCTGATGCTGAGGCATCTTTGGAGCAGAAGATGGGCTAGGGGCCACCTGCTGATGGTGGTGAGACTGTGGTGGAGTCATCGTTTGACTCGGGGTATGAGACATTAACAGTGGCTGACTAGTCATATGTTGGTGCTGCGGTTGACTTGAATACGATGGCGGACCTGCGGGTATTTGCGGGTACTGCTGATAGCCGTAGAGGGGGGCCTGCATTGGCTGCGTTGAGTACACCGAGCGGTGATCTGTAGCTGTTGGTGATGCGACGGACGCTGGTGAGTTCGATTGAGGAGTGTGGTATATCGGAGGGTATGTAGGTCGATTCATCGTATGTGTTGCGGCCATAAGATCTGCACCTTCAGCTAATACAGTGAAACGCGTTAGATGTTACAATGAAAAATGTTGACGGGGATGGGGTATCGGTGTCGACGACACCAAGGCCGAGGGTAGATTTGTTACAATTCCGATGATGAACGCCAACGCAGGGAAGGAAAAAGCTAGAGGAGCGCAAGGGGTAGAATGCGCAGAAACGACGCGTCGAACGTCGAACGTCGAACGACTGCAATGAATGATGGCTAGCTAGTAGCAGTTGCAGTAGCTATGATGAGAGACAACGGAGGGATGATGTGCAGGGACTTGGAAGGGAGTTAAGCAGTAAAAGGGGTGAGGGGGGAAGGAGGTGTTGGTGATGACAGGCGACGATACAGGGTGCATGGAGGGACAGAACTGACTGGGGACACGCAACGAACCTTGAGGTGGGTACGAAGAGCTAGTGGTACTTGGGGTACCGTACGGAGACGGGTGAGCTCCAAAGTAGGGGATATCCTGCTGCTGCTGCTGCTGCTGTTGCTGTTGTTGTTGCTGCTGCTGCTGGGGATGATGCTGGGGACCAGGAAGAGAGGTTGGAGGAGCAAAGGGCGATTGATGCGGCGGCGGCGGGTGTGGCGATGAATAGGAGGAGGGGGTCGGATGTTGATGCTGCTGGTGCTGTGGCAGAGCAGGACGCGAATGGGGACGCTGCGGGTGTTGCTGTTGAGCTGCAGACGACTGGTGCTGTTGTTGCTGCTGCTGCTGCTGCTGCTGTTGATGCGGCTGCTGCTGCTGCTGGGTATGAGGGCCGCTTGGTGACGACTGTGGTTGGTGCTGGTGGAGGTGAGGATGGCCGGGATGCGAGGCGGTGTCTGCGGCCGGCTCCTCCTTATACCCACCCACAGGTTGATGGGACATGTCGAACGCCTTCGTTGGTGGTGGTGGAGGGGGTACTCTACCAGGCCAGGCAATGACGGGGATTATGCGTCGATGCGAAGGCGAGGGGGGGCGGTGGATTAGGTGTAGCTGGTGCAAGGTGGTAGCTCGCAAGTAGTAGCGGATCTGAAATGGAAGTGACGCGGGAGTGGTGGTGCTGTGTGTGGTGTGGTTGGGTTGGTAGACACAGCTAGGAGAAAGTACCGTCGGTAGGTACTTAGCAGAGGTAGGGGTTGCTGTGGAGAGAGAAGGGAGAAAGAGAGGGTGGCTGTGGCTGCAATGGATGTATGAGGAAGTACCAATAATGCGGTTTGTGTGTATGGGAATTGGATTACTTTTGGCGGTGCAGCGCAGTTGCAGTGCAGGACGCAGCAACAAGCAGCAGCTTCTTAGGCCTCACTGCTTTTGCTATGCTATACTTTGCTTTGCTTTGCTTTGCTTGCTTGCTTGCTGCTAGAGGAGAGTGAGTGTCTTGGGGTGTGAGGCGTGATCTCGCAAAGCAGATCGGTCGACGTTAAGGCAAGGTGAGGTAAGGGTGTAAGGTGTGTGGGTGGGTGGTAAGGGTAGCAGATGGTGGAGGATGGATGGTTGTCGGGGTCGGGGCTCTTGATATTGCCGGGGTTGTGGTGGTAGTGGTGTTGCTCGTCTTGCTCTAATCGTCCTGCTCTTGATGGGGAGACTTGACAAGTATGACCTTGGAGGGGACACAAGAGCGAGCGAAAAGAGTAAGGAATGAAGGGCGCCCGTTATTAGGAGAAAAAAAAAAGGGATGGCCCTTGATTGAGAAGTTTTGGCGTATCTATCGGCGAAAACGATTGGCTTAGGCGGTTGACCAAACAACAACAGTAACTAGATCAACTACTACACGCACACCCAGTAGCGCATGTAGTGTGGAGCAAGTGTAACTGGGAGAGCAGATAAAAAACACGGCCAATGCGAAGAAATAAAGGCTGATGAGAAGGCAGCAAACAGGCAGTCAAAATCAGACTCAAGTCAAGATGCTTGCTTGGGCTTGTGCTTGTGCCTGCTGCTGCTGCGCTGCTGCTGCTCCTGCCGGCGTAGGGATGCGATCTGTTTTGCTCGCGTGGTTGGGGTCGTGGTACGACTGGGAAGGACACCGCTGCAATGGAACACCCTACAAATGAGAAGTCTTCTACTGCTACTCGATGTCTCGGTCAGTTCAGTCGGTGTGGTGCACAGATCGTCAAGAGAGAGAGCGAGATGAGCAAGCAAAAGCGCACAGGGGCGAAGGGTATCTCGAGAGAAAAACGCTCAATGGACGACTAACAACGCGTGACGAGCGACCCCAAAAGATGCGAAGACGAAAAAAGAGTGGAAAAAAAATATTACTGGCAGATAAAAGAAGAAACGAGACGAGACACGGGCAGAAGAGACTTGACCCAAGTGGGATCGGAAGATGGAAAGTCTCCACACCCACCACAAATCGAAGGCGAATTGCGTGCCACCACCGAATTCTCGCTCTTTCACCACCACCCGTGCGTGATCTGTACGCAAGCAATCGGTGAACGGTTCCAAGCCGAAACTCAAGAAAAGCAAATATACGCAAAAAAAAAAAACTGTACCAACAAACCGAAAACGAAAAAATAAAAAAAAACCGAAATCGCTAAAACAGCCTAACCGTAGTCGGAAATTGCAACGAAACGGCACGATTACAAGCAAACACATCGTTATCAAGCTCAAAATGAGGGTTCGATGAAGCAAGGAATAAATTGCCAGGACAAGCAGATGCCAGAATGCACGAGATGGAGAAACGGTCGCTAGGTGCCAATTCCAGCAATGAGGTTCGACGAGGGTTCACTTCTTGCTGGGGGCGAAATAAAAATGGACAACACACCTTTAAACGCCACCAATCGATCTGTGATGTGCTGAAGGTGACGATATTGAGGCTGCAAGAGAAGCTCTGGAAGATTGAACGGGCATGCACACCCAATTAGACAGTTCTATAGCTAGAGAGCTCAGACCAGAACTGATTATGATGTAGAATACTACTTTTTCTCTTATCACTTTGGCTATTCATCCAGGCACAGTGGTATTTACTTTGTACCTCAGAGTTACCTACCCCTATCTATGATAGCAGCGCTTCTTCGAAACGGTAAATAATATTACGCGCCAGACCAGATGGGACGGATACCCGTGTTCTCTCCTTACAATTCGATTTGGTGGTTGACTGGGTTGCGTGTTGCGGTCACTCTGCTATTCAGTTGAATGCGATTTGCCGGTTTGATTGGTCGGTTGGGCATTTTGTTGGTTGGATTTCGATGGCCGGGTCTTACTCGTGGCACCAAATTTGAATCCCCTCACAACTCTGTATGTCGGAGATAAAGTAGGGACAGGGCAAGCCGCGGTTGCGAAAAGCTTCGACTTGGATGTCCGGAGATGTTGCGATGCCGCAAAAGCAGTGTGGGGAACGTACAATGGGCAAGCTACCTACTCCACTATGTGTCAATTTGAATTTGTGGGCAGAAGACAAATTACAAATTTGTTAATTGATTCTAGAATGACGTCCATGGGGGTTAATAGAAGCCTACGTTTGATATCCAAAGAGGAAAGTCAGAGTTGGGTAAGGGTTCTTGAAGACTTGCTGCGTCGTGGGTTTTGCTTTTTGGCGCCTCAGCAATCTTATTGTTATTTTTCGGCACTTAAGACTTCTCTCGATGAACGTGGCTGCTGCCCGCGAGATCTCCAGGTGGGATGCAACTGACTGGGGGAGGCTGGTTGATCGAACGAAGCACGATTCCTAGGGAAACAAAAGATTCAGATGCTGCGTTGCTGGGGGGATGTCGGCAAATCTGACGATGCAGAGAGGTGCGGCGGGTCAGGGAATGCGACAACAAGGGCGAGATGCAGTGGGAGGGTGGAGGGATGCGACGACAGGTAACGGCGGTACGCGGGAGCAGGGGATAGGATCAAGGGAAGAAAGTCAGATAGAGGGACCAGTCTCTAAAAATTGCAACGAACAGGGTAGCAAATAAAGCTAGTACTCCAAGAAGCATATTCCATGGTGTTTCCTTCAGCTTTCGACGAAGGTCATTCATTCATCTCTCTTGCACAGACGTTTGCTCGCTCTCCATCCACTCTTATGCTCTGCAAATTATTTTGTTGTTATTATTACTGCCAGAGGCCGGAAATCGAATGTCAGACGGATTTGGTTCCGGAGCTCCGTCATGCCAACAACGACAACAGCCTTACTTTCCAGTCAAGATTTAGCCAATTCGGTGCGTAAATGCGCTCGGGTTATTCACTCACTGCTTCCGAACAGCTATTTTCAATGCGGCCATGTGGAAGCCGACGACTGAGCCGACAGCCGGACAATGCTCCTCGTGCTTGGTGTTTCCGGCCTAACCGCATCCAGAGCATTTTTGTTACCGCTCTTACCTTTTTCCCCCCTCTTGCCGGATCGCCACATGCACTACCCCTCCACCAAATTAACCTGGACGCTGCCTATGTACGACTCATCGCAAAATTGGCCCATAGTCATCCAGCAGAGCAGAATACAGCATCATCGCAAAGATGCGTGTTGATTCGCCTTGAAAGAATCAACCATCTAAGCAGGTGTATGCACACCTGCTCGGCTCCCACTTCTCTACGCAGCCATTTCCACCAGACCGGTTTCTAAAGAAAGCAGCGAAACAGTCGCAGCATGCGTGTGTCCGTCGTCCTAGTACGTTGGTCTAACGTAGCCCGTGCATTTGCTGGTGGGTGTGGCTCTCATTGGCTGTTGCGTGGACTGACTATCTGACTATGCCATATCACGAAGAGGAGGGGTTTGTTCCAATAAAGAGGAGAAGAAGTTTCGAAGGGGTTGTAATCGGCTGGCACGCGAGAACAGGGGCATTCGTCTAGACTCTGGACGGAGGACGAGTGGGATGGAGGACGAATAGGATGGAGGGCGAGTGGGTGATCTACTGTCGGGTTTGTCCACAAGGCTCAACTCAGCCTACGCAGTTTATGCACGAGAGATGATTGGCGTGGCGCTGGTTTAGTCTGGCACGCTTGCGCCGTCATCCGCGACGTAGGAATATGAGAGATTAACGATGTAGCGCCGTCAGCACCTGATGAATTGTGGGGGCTCGTAGCAAGGCACCGGTACCTAGCATCAACTAGTTCCTCACAAACTGACATGAGGTTTGAGTGCCAAAAACAGCAGTTGATGCACGTATTCCGTCACCACCTTCCTTTCGTGAGCTGTTTCAGTGAGCATGAAACCCTTCTGGACTCTGCTGCAGCGGCTTCCGTTGACGGCTCGAATTATTTGTCTCGTTGCCTTCAGAGTTCTCGGTTGGATGCTTTTGAGCACTACCAACAAACATGTTAACCTGACTGCTTTTCGAGCAACTTTGTGCGCAACATCAACGACGAATGCTCTGCGACTTTGATATCCCTCGTCGTATCTCCAGATATATATTTCCGGACATCGCCGAGTTCTTCCTGTCTAGATCTTACAACCCGAGGGAATCAACTGCCTAAGACACAGTGAAACCGGACCGACCGAACAAACTCGCCTGTTTTCTTTTATGCCTCAGTATAAGTGGGGGAAACCTGATTGAAATTTCGGAGTTGACTGTGCCGACCGCTTCGATGCCGTATTCATAGGTCTCGGGAAGTGGTCGGCAGAACTAGAACCCGTCGCACCTATCAGCAGTCGGGCTCGATTTATCACACCCAACTCTATACGACACCCTTACCCTTGTTCGACCCGGCTCTATAACCGAACGCAAGCCTCCGGAGAATATTCCTACAAGGGCAAACCGTGCGATGAGGGGTATCCCTGAAGGAGGCTGGAGCATCATGTGTGTGGATGCCTCTTCATCGCCTTCGTCGTCATCATCGTCTTCATCGTGAAATCTTGCACCTTCTCGATCGGAACAAAAACGCTGCTATCAGCTCGCGGATCTTGCGCCACTTTGTTTATGCAGCACCAGCACATGTAGGAGGTACAACTACTCTTGGTGTGTGTGAAGTAAAGTTTTCTTTGACGCGATGCAACAATCAGGTGCACAAAGATGGTCGTTCTGCATACAGCATGGACATGCCTTCACGGACGATCCTTCTGGGTGAATGGATACATACGGCGACTTTCCGCCCTGCGTCGACATCGCAGTTTATTGCTATTGTTTTCTTACACGAAAAAGGCCTTTGCAATATTGGCATCCCGATTTGGCTCGCCCTCTGATGACATTTCTGCTGTATCTACGCATCCATCTCATCTCGGCAAGTGACCAGCAAGCCCGGGAGATGCATGGTACTTCAGCATGGGAGAGCAGGCGGGGAACGCCACAAGCAAGGACAGGGCATCTGACATGATGGTGTGTCCTTCAAGCTAGGTAGGGTATTTTACTTAGTACCTGCTACAAGATGCGACAAAGTCATACAGATTTTCCTCGGGATATGCTTTTCATACTTTTCCGACTCTCGAACAATCTATTTACATCACCACTCGTACGATTCATATCGCTCAAATACCCGGAGTGTGGGGGCTTCTTACGAATTTGGACGCGCTGTCAATTGGTAACGGTTTTAATTCTATGTGGCCGAAAAGTCCAATGTATGGTACTCTAACCCTGGAGCGAATTGGTATGTGAATGGGTGCTTACTTTCTCGGTGCGGTTGGAACTGTGCAGCATGTACCGGTGCCTAGCGTGCCTAGGCAACTGACTTCGTTCAATCCCCGAACTTCTGGGCCTGTGCATGCGCCATGTACCAAAGAATGTGTTCTCGTATTTCCGATGACGATACAAGCCCAGAACGCCGGCATTACCTCTGTCTAGGCCTAAATTGCTTCATGTCAAGGCGGCGAGTACTGCGCAGCCTGCAATCGCTTTCCTGGATTCTAAACTAAATAACTACATACAGATGGATGCAACGGGACAAGAATTAATTACTTCGTGCATCTCGCACCGGCGACCAGCATGAACTGTTGTAGCATGCGTCGCAGTACCTACATTCACGTTGTCGACACATGACTTTGACAGACCTGCCCGTGCCCCACGCCATATATGAACCAATCAATTGCATCTTCTATTTTCAGAGCAGTAAGATCCAGCCCCTCAATGCGCTGGGTGAGTGTTCGGCTAGGTAGAGTGCCTGGCTAGGTAGAGTGCCTAGTCTCCACCGGCGGTGAAGCGAACTCAAGCTTTTGAAATGTGTGTGTCCTGGTACTCTACCTGAGTCTGGATTGAAGTCAAGCATGTTCCATGCATCTTCGCCCAACAACCAAGACAGGGAGAGTGCCAGCCCTGGAGTTCTAGCGAGCTTCTATGACAAGGTAGGGTTGTGCTTTCATCGCAACCGTCCCACCCCCTGCTGCCGAAAAAGGAGCTGGCCCAACGGCCCACTCGCTTTTGCATTGCATACCGACGCGCAGGTTAATGAGGCTGGCTGCAGTTCTAAACGCATCTGCCGCGGGTACATAGTGGAAGTACAAGTGTTTCATATTGCGGTTGGATCCGCAGTCGGATAGCAACACACGGCTCCCCTACAAATCCATGTACGTTCCGAGGGTTGGTATGTTTTCTGTATCGTCCCGTGCTATGAGCAAGATGGGTGTCACGAGCCCTTGCCATTGTTGTTTGGTGGATACGGGATTCAGATCGCTATTCCGACGCCCCAACTTTTTACGCATGGGCGAGTTCTTGCAAGGACAAGGTGTCCCTGCGAGATCGCTTGGACATTAACCCATGTCTGCATCTCGTTACGAAAGGTCGCCATGAGGGTTGTAGGAACGAACGATTAAGGTCGGCGCAAAAACAAATCTCCGAGACATCAACTTATGACGACGCGGTTTCTTTTCTTTTTCTGGGCGAGCATAATCTCATCGCGCCGTTTCACCACACCAAGGCACAAATCAAATCGCTGTGACAAGTACCAGTAGTGATCTAGGAATTCACCAGAAGCATTGCAAGGTGTGGTGACGGGCAGTGATTATGATGACCACCCTCTCTCCTGGGGCGCGCTGGAATAACCTTTGATAATATCCCAACCGGAGATCGTTTCAGCTGGCTTCGGCCTCGCCGCATGAGCAGGGCTGTTCATCTATAAGCCGTCTATCAAACAGTTGTTTTTTTCGCCTCAATCGTGTCTATTTAGTGGAAGTTGGCTACTTCAGTCGGTAGCGCCGGATTCGTACGCTCGATCCGAATGATTAACATTTTGTATTGAATCATCAACTGTCACTCATACCAGGTTAATCCTGGTTCTTCCGTTACGATGCCACATCTCGTGATCCCGTTTCAGACTCGCACTAGGTATCCAACCACCAGTTTTATGAAGGTACTCTACATGATCGGTGAGTGAGCAAAATCACACTGGAGATCGCACGCTGATTACCAATGAAGGACGGATGCGATGTGATACGGCGGGGTATGGCAACCAACGGGTCAGCATGCCCAGTGATTATAAAAAGATTTGAAACCGGATCTTGCTGATACGGGTATATCGTCAAACAAACAAGCCGTTAGATAGTCCCAGATTCAATTGATCCTCCACTATGGTATTATGAAGAGATGATGGGTGATATTGGCTTGTGTTTATTGATCAAAGCGAAACTACCGGGCAATATCTACACTTCAGCAGGATATGAGATGGGAGAGGCCGTAGGACTTCGTTAGTCGCAAGTGATACATAAGCTTCAATTGCACGGAACAACGGATGCCGCGATGAGATTACAGTTACGCCTAACTTACCCACTCTAACTCTACGGATAGTTAATGGCACATTCTTTTGCCGGGCATGATGGGACAGACTTGGTTCGTTACCATGGACAAATAATATCAGGTTTCGTATGTGGGAGTGGCAACCCTTGCCACTTGATGGTAGCGGGTTGGTTCGGTTGGATGCGAGACGCTGCTTCTTGCATATGGTAGCAATGCGCGGGACTTCTCGACTCTGTGGATGGTTCATTCTTGCTCTGGGTAACTTAATGCATCGTCATTCCATTCATCCACTGCGGACCGGCAGCCGATGTCGGTAGCAACTCGCACCAATGAGTCTGCACGGCTGCAGTGGAAGCTTAGACTACTGGGTCGTCCACGGGGCGGCCAGTGTGTAGATGGTGTGTGGGATAATGTTTGCTGCAGCTTTTTTTTTTGTTGGACACCTCACGTTCCCACTTATCCAGTAAGACTGCAGTGTTTGTTCGCTCGTCTAAGAACGTTAAACCTGCTGCAGCAACGAGGCATATATGTGATATCCGTGCGGTCATGGCTTGCCCCCATGATTCTTGGAAGCGGTTATATACTGAAAAACCGTTTTATGTCTTGAAAGTGACAAGTTCGATATTGGGATGATACATATACGTCCCCGACCTTGTCGTCATCAAATGCGGGAGTTATGTTACTCGTCTGTCAATGGTGGCTGAAGCCGACGCCCCGAGCCTCAAGAAGCCAACGATAATCCTAATGCATCGAGGCATCTGTTCTGCAGCGAACAGGAACCTGGGCTCAGATCACATCCCAGGATGAGGGTGGTTCAAGGCTGTCTTGTTTTTCCTAGGTGTGCCCTTCTCCCCAGCTGATATGGACTTGTACCTGCCGCCATCCACCCCATTCATTCATGTACCCACCGTGTCTGCCGTGGAACTTTGACTTCACACTTTTTCATGCAAATAGGAATGGGCAAAGAAAAAAATAACTTGTTGGAACTGAGAAATGCGGCCGGATGAGGTATTTTGTTCCCACTGCTGCCCATTGGACGGACCAACACACTTCTGCTGCCTACTTTTGTTTTGATACTCATTGGTCCAAGCAAAAAGAAGTAGAAAAGCGGGGCGGTGATGGTGGGTGGGGTCAGGTAGATAGACAGATTGTTGTTCCTACTCTATGAGGAAGGTAGATACGGTTGGATGTGGTTTGGTTTGATGCTCTCGAATTTGCAAGTTAAGTCACAGGAAGGACGAGCTAATAGCACCCACGTGGTACGTATGGGGAATCCCGGCAGGATCAGAGCCTTCCCGCTGGAGAAAGTACCAACTTGGTGTCCGTATTATGATCAGATCGGGTTTACGGGGATAAAGACGTCGTTGCATGCGGATAGATAGCCTTTATTATTGAGAATGGTGGTGGATCGTGTGAGCTTGGGCTTCTCGCCGGGTTTGATATTAAGCTGAGATATACCGATAAACTCTACGGGTGGATTACTTGTCATTCTCCAATTCACACTCAAGACAACTTCACTTCAAACCAGTCAAGCATATTGAGCTCTCCGTTCGAGATTTACTAATAGTTTGCTTCATATTAAACCTTCCAGTCTCATGACAGCTCTTAGCTTTATGCCAGGCAGAGTTACATATCGATCATGTAATGTATGTGTTGTCCATCGATTCCAGGCGGGGGTCGAGGCTGGGAGTGATGGTTCCAAAGATTTAGACAACCGACTGTTCCGCTCCATCCTTTCGAAATATTGGTAACTGCCGTGGTTCATTCCCATAGATCATACCAGCGGTGAATGAGGTCCCCTTTGTCCTGAAGGAACTCCTTTTTCCAGAGCAATATATAAAGTTCTAAGTGGAAACTCCGGAATTTCCTACAAATTATCAACCACCCCCGCTGCCCCGCCCCGCCTAAACATTCCACCTTTCACTTTCTCCCGGAATTTTACCCAAAGTTTTTTCTTTCTTTCTTTCTGTACACGGCCTTGCGGCATTTAGGATCCCAAATCTTCACAGGGCTGCGGCTTTGTAATAGCATGTCGAGGCTTATGAGCAGCCGTCCTAGTCCTATATTCCCGCTGTTAATCATTTGGGGGCCGTGAACTTGATACAGCTAGATACGGGTGTATGTACGTACCCCTCTTTACCGCCGGTAAATCTTCAGCGCCGGAATTGTAACGTCTTTTACTGTACTTGCTTCTTTCTTCTTCAGCTCCCTTCCCCCCCATGGCGGTTGATGCGACACGTTAACCCTCGGTATGTGATATCTGCGCAGCTTTTGAATTCCGAACACATTTGCTACCCCCAGGAAGTAGGTGGTTTTCATGGTCTCTAACGTAGTAGTAGCACACTACGCCGCCACCGGCAGCACTATCAAATGATTCCAAGTGTATGTACCCCCGCTCTTGCTGTACATATCCACTGTATCTGAAACTGAAACATAGAGGATCACTCGGTGACCCACGATTTGGCGTGGAGTAAGTTGGGTGAGGCTGTAAATCCACGTATACCCGAGACGGTATTATTTTTATTTTATTTTGGCGCGCGAGAACGAGCCGTGGCCAGACCTGGCTGTAGGATGTAGGGGGCTCTGGATCTGTAACCGATCGGGTTTTTTTATTGCGTTACGACCAAGATAGCCCGAAACGGATTTTGTGATGAGGGCATGGGGGTCGTCGGACTGCGGGCTGAAGATGGCGAAGTTACAACCTGCGTTTCCTGGGTTGTGGGGAGGTCATGCTTAGGAGGAAGGGTCGGGTGGCGCTTCGTTTCGCTTCCAGGTCCGTTTCTTATTGTACTCTGCGTAGCTACGTACACTAGGTTCCCAGGACTCCGTCTTTGCTTGCTGCTGCTAGGGAAGGGAATTAGGGATACAGGGAATGGTTGGATACCCGAGTGTTGATCTTGCACTTACTGGGAGGAATATGATGGGCGGCGGGAGGATATTGCTAGGTTGTGAGACCCCATGGCATCATTCGCATTCGCATGGCCTGGATGTTACTTTTTTCGGGCGTCGTAAACAGCAGCAGCTGAAGGGACTTCCGGGGTCTCAGAGAACCATGGGCAGGCAAAAGCATGGTGCCTGGCAGCGGGAGACCAGGTTATTACCGCATGCATATATCAGACATTGACATCACCTTCTCTCACTCGATACTACGTAGCCACACAACTCCAATTGTCGAATTATAGCTTGCTTTAATAACATAGTAGAAAAACGTGAAAAACAATACTTTGCGAGAAAAAAGAACGCGCGGTACCAGAGATTAAGGGATTGGAATATGCAGGTGAGTGAAAATGGAGAAACGGCACGTGTTTCATGTTCTATTGGCGTTGGGGACAACAACAGTGCATGCAACACGGCCGGTGCCATCCAATGGGTTGGATGTAAGAGGTCGCCGGTCACGAAGAAGTCTTATACCTACTTCGCATAATAATTGGGAACGTGGCTGTGTGATATCGTTGAACGCAAATGTGAGCATAGTAATCTAATGTGAGTGAGATTATGTGATTGGCTTTTGGTACTCTAAGACGTATGTCCATTATGTGTGAGCCCGTTTTAAGCTGGAAAACGATCGAAGTACACAGCAGTATAGGATTGAGTTCTAAAGCTGGTTTGGCGTGGATTTAGACAGTGATAGTGAACTCATGCGCCATCCTGGTATCTCAATATGGACTTTCTGCTGGTTGAATCCTAAGGCGCACCGCTGGACATATACTGCAGGGGAGCTTCTCGCTAACTTCGGTCTAGGGTCCCGCAGATTTCCTGTTGCTTGTTATAGGATGTCTTTAGATGTAGGGACGGCTTCTACGGAGACGTTGTGGGCGGGCATCATCAATCACTCGAGTTCGTCGAGTAAGATCAATAGGTGTCTCTGAAGCAATCAATTACACCCCACGATAGTTAACTTTTATCGCTGAACCGAAGCCTCGGCCATGGTTGGTAGAGTGATAAATGTTCATTTTCAGCTCTTTCGGTAGTGTTCGACTCTTAGACTAGATATATCAATGTGGAAACAGGACCTATGACTTTTAGCTCGGTGCATCGCGATATCTTAGGCTTTCACCCTGCGACAAGGTTTAAGCCTCGAAACCACAGGAGTCATCAGAAGCTTTGCTTCTTCAAGGATCTCTTCCGTTGAAAGATTAGCACTCTGTGATAGCTCTGCAGCTCTCTTTACTGTATCCTCGCGAAAACTGTAAATGATGGCATCAATTGCACAGAATTAAGTAAATCTGAACCACTGTCAGAAGCTTCGTTAGACATCTATAAAAGAGCGTCAGTACTAACAGCAATATTGAAATCAGCGTGGACGGCATAAGTAATGACGTCATGACAATAGACTGTAAGAGGTTGTACGATTGGGTATTCTTGATGAGGCTTATCGAGTGGTTGCAGACAAAGATGAGTAATGATGAGAGGGGATGAGAGTAGTGATGCAACGTGAGGGGAAGTGGTAGATAAAGTGGGGTTCGTTGCGGATCGATCTTCAGCATTGCTTTAGCATTTTATACGGGACTAAAGTTGCAGCAATAATCCTGTGGAACAAAAAGTGGTCTTTCCTTCTATATCAATATAATGGTCAGTATACGCATATAGGTACGGCAAACGATCACCGGCACATACTTCATATCTCCTAACCCAAAAGGATAGTCAAGGAGGGTGAAAGCAACTCTGCTCACCAGCCAAACCATTATTTACAGTGGGTAGGATCTGAGAGTATCAATCAGCAAAATCAATTTACCGGGTGCTTGGACCCAATCCCAGAATAATTGTATTAACGAGGTTCTGTTCTTCAATTGCCAATAGCAGACAATAAGAGCGATAGCTGATGTTATAGAAGTAGTTACTATAATGGATGTTGTCCACCAACATAGATTGATTCTCCCTGCTAACTTTTCCCGGTGCGTCCAACTCCCACCTTCTCGAAAGCGACATTCTCAAGAGAAATATTCCAGTTGAGTACAGGTGGGTACCAGCACATAAGGGAATAGAAGGGTAAGTATCAGGGGTTGTATACTGAGAAGCGAAATCCGCTAAAGTCATTGGATTATGTTTCTCCCGCTGACGTTAGTCGACGGTTAAAGGAGACGAAGTGGGAAGAGAGCAAAGAGATTATTCAAAAGATGGGAGCCCAAAAAGGAAAAGCGAAGCATAGTTATAGATACCATTTGGTAAAAAGACGAGATGCTATCATGATAAAGGCTTGAAAATCGATTGCAGCAAGGTATTATCAGCTAAAATCTGGATAAGGATTGATGGCAACATATCTAAAGCAAATCGGAAAAAGAGAAGATATGAAATGTTGGTGGTGTGGACATGAGTATCAGACTCGAGACCATTTGTTTAAGTGGTGTAAAAGATGGAAACGAGAACAGAAGGTTTTTTTTGGAAGGGGGTTGAAAATGAGGTGAAGCAGAAGAAGATCCAAATTCCGATGTCTCTTGTTTTTGCAAAAGAAGAATGTATACAGGCACTGTTGGATTTTCTTTTCTATACAGATATTGGCAGAGTTAGCGGAGTGGAGGAGGAGGCGGACTTGGATTGCGAGGAGTTGAGTGATGGGGGGGTATAAAAGTTGATGTTTTTTTGGCGGCTTTTTTTTGTTAGGGGTTTGATGAGGCTCACAACTTTGCTTTTGTTTTTACAGGAGAAGCGGGGAGGAAATATGTTGGGTATATGCCATGGCCACAAGCGGCCGAATGCAATATGATTACAAACAAACTCCCACCTTCTCTACTCCTCTCTACTCCTCTCCACTCCTCTGCAGCACCGTACGCCATTTCAGCAGATAGGGTCGCCAAACATTCAGCGACACCGAGGGCAGCCATGCAATAACCGGTGTGAATGGTTGGCATGACGATGCCGCAGATTGAAGCACTCTATGATCTTGGCTACAGTAGAGGAGTCGCCGAGGCCTCCGATGATTCGTCGGGAATATCTGGTGAACTCTAGTGGCTTGCCAGCAAGCCAAAACAGAACACCATAGCCTGCCAGCTTGAAGATTGTGACGAGTGCTGTATATACCCCAAGGATTATGGGCTTGTGTATGCTAATGGGGTACTCCATGAAAGTAGAATAGAAGAGGTTCAGCACCGTGCTGCCGCGAGGGAATGATGGTAGGAAGTGCCTGGTACTTGATGAGAGTTGGTAGTTTAGCACACGAGATGAGCTGCCTCGAGATTCCATATTGAGCACCTTCATCAGTCTGGTCTCAAAAGGCTCGGATCTGGATGAGTGATGGGCTATGACCCTACTAGAAAAAGGTTGTGGGTAATCCCGTCGGTGTTCTACCACCACCTACACTCACCACCTCCTCCACTGTAGTATCATGTCGAGGCCTTAAGGAAGACCTATCCCATGTCCCAAGACTGCAAACCTAGATTACAAACGAGACAAGGCATCTCGAGTCCCCCTGCTGGTCTCGCCCGAGTCGACTCTGCTACACTATAATTAGTCGTTATTGGTGATGTTGAGCTTGTTAGGAACGATATTTGGATGTGGTGCACTAGGTGTATCGATATCGTGTATCTTCTCGAAGTGATTGGGGTGGAGGGAGATGCGAATCGTAAGGGTCGCCGCTAATACGGAACATCTATTCATTGCTTTCCCCAGAGGTTAAAATCACCTGTACGGTCGCCTCCCAGGTCCTCCTTTATCACGATTCAAGATTTAGGCTGTAAGACGATTGGATTATAATTCTCTCAAATCACCTTTCTTAGCTATGGCCAGGAAGGGTAGGGGTAAGGTGAAAATTTAGGGCTGGTAATAGTTAAAGCCCCGTCGGTTTAGATCAGCGTACTTGGACAAACTTCCAGTCCTCGAGGTTCCTCGGCCGAGTTGGGCCATCCATCTTTTAATGACCCCATTTGACGTCACCAGAATTCAACTGCTAGGAAATGACAATGACAGCCCAACACCTGAGAATGCCCACCACAACCACCACAACTACCACAATACCTTTTCTAACTGTTTCCTTGTTGAACACGAGCTAGAACTCGCATCTTCGCCGAGGGCGCATACCTGTTTGAATGGATGTTCTCGTTAGGTATTTCCCGTTGTCACCGCGGTAGGTGTTAACATGTTCCTAATGGTAAAAAGTTGTTATTTTTCATAGTGTAGATAGGAAGTACATGAACATAATCTAGAAAACGAGCCTGTGTGATCTACTTGATTGCCCCCGCATTCTTTAACAACTTTACTAGGCTTGAAACGGACTTTCCCCCACATGTACAGGCGTAGTATTTCGCCGCCTGAAGAGCAGTCTGACCAAAATGGGCCGCTGGAGGTGCGTTGACGTCTGCTCCGAATTGTAGTAATAGCTTCGCAATGGATTCGTGACCACGGAAACATGCAGCCTGAAGAGCAGAATCCCCATTGTTGGCCGCTGGAGGTGCATTGACGTCTGCCCCAAACTGCAGTAATAACTTCGTGACGGGTTCGTGGCCACCCCAACATGCAGCCTGAAGAGCAGTCCGCCCGCCTCTAGCCACCGGAGGTGCATTAATGTCTGCTCCCAATTGCAGTAATAATTTTACAATTGATTCATGACCGCAGTAACATGCAACTTGAAGGGCGGTCTTTCCATATTCGGCCGCTGGAAGTGCATTGACGTCTGCTCCCAATTGCAATAATAATTTTACAATCGATTCATTACCGCTATAACATGCAGCTTGAAGAGCAGTCATTCCATATGCGACCGCCGGAGGTGCGTTGGCGTCTGCTTCGAGTTGTAGCAATAACTTCACAATGGATATGTGACCACACCGGCATGCAGCTTGAAGGGCAGTTCCCCCATCTTTGGTCACTAGAGGTGCATTGATGTCTGCTCCAGATTGCAACAACAACTTGACAATCGATTCGTAACCACCCCGACAGGCAGCTTGGAGAGCAGTCATTCCATCTTCGGCTGCTGGATGTGCGTTGACGTCTGCTCCGAGTTGAAGCAATAACTTTACGATGGATTCACGACCACCCCAGCATGCAGCTTGAAGAGCAGTCAGGCCATCCTTTGCTGCTGGAGGTGCGTTGATGTCTGCTCCGTATTCCAGTAATAACTTTGCAATTGATTTATGACCACTATTACAGGCAGCTTGAAGAGCGGTTGTACCACTTTTGGCCGCTGGGGGTGCGTTGATATCTGCTCCAAGCTGTAGTAGCAACCTCACAATTGATCCTTGACCGCCGGAGCATGCAGCCTGAAGAGCGGTCTTCCCAAATTCGAGCGGTGGTGGTGGTGCGTTGATGTTTGCCCCTGCCTTTACCAATAGTCGTACAACGATCTCATGTCCGGCCCCGCACGCTAATTGGAGGGCGGTGGTATTTCTCCAACATTCTCCCTCCTCATCAGAGGAAGAGTACATCTCGAGAGGAAATCCTGCTTCTAGAAGTAATCCGACGATTTGATCATGTCCATTTTTGGATGCCGCTTGAAGAGCTGTTAGGCCGTGTTGCTTCTTAGAAAGATGGTCATATACAGTTGAACCAGCGTTTAACAACATTCGGACTATTGTCTCATGGCCATTTTCGCAAGCTGCTTGCAAGGCGGTTCTTCCTTCCTGCTCGTGCGGCGCTTGGTTCGAGTCTACACGTGCTTGGAGAAGTATCTGAACCCCGCGTATCCATCCCGTCCTGCAGGCGTGTTGAAGAGCCGTCTCCGGATATCGATATTCATCGTCTTCCCCTTCCTCCTCCTCTTCGTCGTAGATGATATAGTGCTCATCATAATTCGCATTTATTGTTAACAACCATCGCAAAATTTGGTCGTTTTTTCCTTCGATAGCAAAGCCAAAAAGTCCAGAGTATTCTGCTACCGAACGGGCACTTTTACAAAGCAAAAGCTCTGCAAGGGCCCTATATCCGCCATAAACAGCGCAGCTCAAGGCGTTCTCAAACACCAAGAGATTATTTGGATTTGGGTAAAACCGCCACTTCCAGGTTGTATCCACATCTACCCCCATCTCCAGGAGAAGAGTTACAGCATCGTAAAGGCCAGATTTGCTTGCGTAATAGAGTACCTCATTGAGACCTTGGAAGTCGTCGATAGATGGTATCTCGTACAATAGATGTAGTGCAACAGACTCATGGCCGCAAATGCTTGCTACATGGAGTGAAGTCATTGGGATTGGCTCAACCCATCTAGAAGAGCTATAATTACCCAATTCTGAAGGGCTGGCACCTTTCTCCAAAAGTAGAGATACCATCTGTACAGCGCCATACTGAGATGCTATAAAAAGAGGCGTCCTGTCTTCATTGTCCCGTGCTTCTAAGTCGCAACCTCCATCCAAAAGTCGATTCGCAAGAGCAAGAAAGTGCTTCTCTTTGCCAGGCTCATTCGTTTTAGCGACTAGGTGCAGAGCAGTTTGTTCTTTGAAGTTTCTTCCGTCTGTTGGGTATTTGCTGTCTAGAATAGCGTTTGCAAGTGCAGGCGACCGAAGTTCTAGTGCACGGTGCAGAGGCAAGAAGCAATCATCAGGTTTAAGAGTCAGTTCTACAGAAAACTGGCGATATAAGCGTATAATATGTGGTGTTGCTTGATCGAGCCCTCTAATGTATCCGGGGGACGATTTATCCCAAAACGCAAACAAATCTTCATAGAGTTCGATGGCTGCAGCTACTTCGCCATTGTTTTCAAGTATCAATGCAAAGCTGGCAACTAGCGTCTCGAGCTTTGTGCGATTGTAGTGCCACAACACGAAACGGTCCTCTGGTGTGGATAGCAGCAACGATATCATGTTTCTATAGAGCTTTTCTGCCTCCATATATCGGTGTCGTGTGATAAGTGCCGCGGCGACTTTCTCGGATATATCGATTGCCTCAGTACTCCGCTCCCGAAGGTGGAGGGCAGCAACACAGTGAGCCAATTGTTTGAGCATTCCGAGTCTTTTGAGGCTATCAAATGTGAAGAAACTGTAAGTCAGAACCTAACTCAGAAGTTGGGAGATGCCCTTAGAACGCACCATTCACGAAGCACCCAGTCTGGATACTCATCCACATCTTCATGCTGTTCAATGAAAGTTTGAACGTCCGTGAAGTCTTTTATACCATCCGGATGTATACCACCGGCCATGTTCCGGGGCGATGCAGTGGGGTCCTCAGTTCTGCTGCTTATTGTATCTGGCGTCATGCACTCTCTGTCCGCTGGGAACGCTGCCGTATGATCATCACAGAGCGGGGCGAGATTCGTATAGGACATATCCAGGATTTGGTGGTCAAGCTCTGTTGGTTCCTCGGAATGGGAACTTTGCACTCTTATCGTCCTTCTAGACTTTGTGGCCTTCGTCCGTCTAGCAGCCACCGGTGCTCGTTGCGGTTCAGAACACGGAAGGTTTTGCATGGTGCATAATCTACACTTTTGGCCTGGCCATTGCCGATTGTCTGGCTCGCACTACGATCACGGTTATCGTTGACACACAATGCCGTTGGGGACAGAATATACCTTTTGCTTTTTCTGACGGCATTGCTGGCACTTCAGGTGAGTCAACTTACGTCGTTTCGCCTCTCCTGGTCCATCGTTCAAGCAAGTGTACTTTCGGTCTTTACATCGCTGGCATAAAAGCGGATCGGACGAGGGCTCGCACTTTCTTATATCAACACCGTTAATTTACTTGCTAAGGAGTGGTTTACCTTCTGGTGGTCATTAGTGCAATGCCAACATCTTCCTTCTCTCGCCCTCGTTCGGTCTTTAGTAGCTGGTGGTGAAATTGAGGAAGACTTGGAAGCAATGTCGATATATTGTGATGGCTCTTGTGGAGTGTGAAAATTGAACTCAGGGAGCTCATATGAAAGGGGGGTTGATACTTGATGGGAATCGAAAACTCCTTGACTGAAGACTTGGAGGGATTGCATTGCTAGTTCTGTTGAATGAGAATGTTGTCCACAAGTTCATGGCCCGCCAACGTGAGGTTATATGTTGTTTTTAAACTCAGCCGTCGTTCAAGACTGCCTGTACTGGGAAATGCGCTGAATGCGCTGAGTGCGCGAAGATCACTATCTAATCTGAGGCTGTGTAACGGGAATGATAGTGCTTAACAATCGTCCCACCAACATCCATGTGATGGTGCGAAAAACTTCCAATCGGGGAGATTTTTGCCAATTGGATTACGTTCTACAAATTGATAGTTAGTGAAGCGCTGTACATATAAGCGGTGGAGGATGTGCCTACCAAAGACATTTGCGCAGGTTAGGGTTCCAAGAGGACATTGTGAACCAGGAATCCATGAAATATGAGATATTGATATCTAGTCTCTACTCTAGATGGATGAAGGGATGCCAAATGGCCCCGCCCTGAATGCCTAGTTTCTCAGCCTTGCGGCTGTGCCGGTAACTAGTGTTATCCACGAACTAGTTTGCGAGCCGTAGAGTGATGAGTTATGATATCGATCCCGTCGTCCGGCATGCGGAATTAGCCGTATCTAATTCAGTTCGCAACCAGCGTGTTAGATGCCCGACTTGGGAGGCGGGAAGCGTTCGTTCAATTGTCAATGCGGACTCTAGGCTGGAATTCGGCGTTATATACAAATAAGAGTACCGGTACGTGCCAGCTGCATTATAATTGCATTACATACCATATATTCTATGCTTTAGATGCTGTCAATGAGGCTGGTTAGTTCCAACACAACGTAACAAGTTTAGACCTGGAAAAATTCCAGAGGGTTCAGTCAGGTCAGGCCGAGAACGGAGAATGCATGCGCAGCCGATGGGCCCTTCCACTTGATGGTACACGTTGGGGGCGCACGGTTAATTTGATTTTAACTTTGCCGCCCTTTCTCCCTAGTGCTGTTTGTTTGCTTTTGTATGATTCATAATATTGAGTGCCGCACTGTGATCCCGCTTCTTGGTTGTAGATAGAAGTGATGGATGGGATTGTCAGAACATGACTCGCTGCGGGTTTCAACCCTATGACACACTCCATATGGAGCTGGATACGCCCAATGATTTGATCCTAAGATATGACTCTGAATCTCATTATCTAGAATCCAAACGGCATCCTTATACCGGTCTCGATATGCCCCATATGCATCTCATCCCCTTGTTCTATCCCTTCATCTCCCGTCGTCACCGTTGCCCAATCCTATCCTTGTATTCCACCACATTCCACATTCCACTCACTATCCAATCCATCCATCCGTTTGTATTTTATACGTAGATAGTTTTCAACAAGCATACAATATACCAAAACCAATCAATCCATCGTCCCATCATCATAGTAGTAAACAAGAAAGGTAGTTAAGTATAATAAGAATGAAAAGGAGGTAGGAAGGTATCAAGCATACACACAAACATACACAGACATTTGATAGCAACGGCAACGATATCAACGGTATAAAAGGAATCCTGCATCCGACAAAAATCAAGAGTGAAAGAGAGAGTATCCAAAAGCCTTCGTTACATGCAGTTATCCAACACAAACCCCTTCGTCACAAAAAAGGAAAAAAATGCGGCAAAACAGCATAACTAAACTTTTGTTCGTCGCCTTTTCGCACCACCATGGCCATGTCATCATCTCACATCTTCCCCTCCATCCTATTAATGCATCTGTCAATGCGTCGTCCGGCTACCACGCAATCCACCGTTAGTTTTTCTCCTCCGCTTCTCTCCCGAATCCCCGGAAAAACTCACTACGCCCCCCCACCACCACTCCTCTTCGGATTCATCCTATAGCCGACATAAGTCCCTGGAACTTCTCCTTGCCTCAACCCGCCCTTCGTCTGCTGCACCGTGACCGGTGGTGGTGGTGGCGGTGGTGGCGGTCCTCTCGCCATCATATCCATATCCAATTCCTGTGGCGCCGCTGGAGCCTCGGGTGGGCGCTGCACAATCGCAGGTTTCATCGGTGGGGGTCTTTCCTTGCTAGGGCCGGGACCGAGGGGACCAGGGTAGCCGTGGATACTCATTGGACGCTCTTTCCTTGCACCTCTGCTCCTGCTCCTGCGGGATGACGAGTTGGAAGGTTTCCGGCGTGGCGGCTCGCGGCGGACAACCTCAACTTTCCCACTGCGGATCCGCTCAGAAAGATCCACGAGGTCGTCGATTTCATCCTCGTTGAGAACCCGGTAGATGATAATTGCGTTGGTAACCTCTTCGAAGTCGAAGCCGCGCACAAGAACAGCGCGCTTAGAGACGATGTCGCGCGAGATTTTGGTCCAGAGCGGGTCTTCGGGTGCGGAGGGACCGCGGGAACGGGAGCGAGCAGAGGGAGGTGCAGAGGGCGCGCGTGGAGCAGGTCCCGGTACTGGTGCCGGTGCGCGACCCCGCTCGTGGTGCACCGGGGCACGGCTTTGAGGGTGCTGCGGATGTTGCGGGTGCTGTGGGTGTTGCGGGTGCTGCAGGTGCTGCGGGTGCTGCAGGTGCTGCGGGTGCTGCGGGTGCTGCGGGTGCTGCGAGTGCTGCTGGTATTGCGGAGGTGGGAAGTGTTGCGGAGGCGGACCCTCGATTTGGAGGTTGGCCATGGGCTGGAAGAGCTCGTCACGGTGGGAGTCGCGGTGAAGATCACGACGGCCAGGAGGAGAGTGTGAGTAATCGGTGTCGTCGCTGTCTCTCTCCGAGCGGGGGCCGCGGCGGGATGGGGGGGCCGGGAGGGCCTGCTGTTGAGGGTGTCCGCCTGGTGGTGGGGGTGCGGGAAGAATGACGGGCTGGACATTCGGAGGAAGAGCGAGCGGTGGAGGTTGAAGCTGGGGAGGTGCCGATTGTGGCTCTGGCACCGAGACAGTGCGGGCCGTGGTGTTAATAGTGATGTTTCCCATCATTGGTTTGCCGTTGCCGCCACCGGAGTATTTAATATCGATTGCCTGTCCGCCATATTCAAGACGGATTGTCCCGTCGCTGGGCATGGCTGGTTCATCGTCTTCCTCAGGACGACGCCGCACTAGAGCACCGCCAGAGCTCGACGGTCCCTGAGATTCGGACCGGGATCGAGCGCGGACAAGTGCCCCACTCATGGTCGGTACAGGGCCGCTCGCAATACGTCGAGGTGGCATTAGACTCTCATCGTAGTCCAAGTCCTCGCTCATTGCACGACGGAGGTCGGGTCTGGATAAGCTTCTCTCTCTATTGGGTTCTCTGCCAGTCTCTCTACCACGACGTCTTGGAGGGCCGTCGAGATACGGATCTGCTGCGGACGAAGATCCCGCTTGAAAATCGTGGCTGTTTGTGTGTCTGTGTCTATCTGCTCCCGCAGAGATCAGATAGCCCTTTTGTCCGTGGCTGCGAATATCGCCACTATCGTAGCTGCCATCCGAGTATTGGCTGCCCGCCAGCCTGTAAGCGGGGGAGTGATGGACATTGCCGCCGGTCCCAGGGATCACCATGAAAGCACTGGATTCAGGAGGGGATCTGCCACGGTGAGATGGGCTGTGCTGTGAGAGCACAGGCCGCTGGCGAGCTTGGTAGTCATGATAGTCGGGCTGATCGACGTATTGGTGGATCGCTGGTTTGTTTCCCGAGGTGGTGTTGCGTCGACCGAGGCTTCCGTCGCCGCCCCTCATAATTGCGGGTGGAGGTGGTGGGGGTATTTGCTGGAGCGGGGCTGGTGGATATTGAGAATGGTGGTGTTGCGGGGCAGACGGGTGAGAGGGGGGATAATAATCGAGGTTGTCGGATGACGAAGTTGGAGAGGGGGGATGTGTAGAATATGGAGTTGGCTGGCCGCTGTGAGGAGGAGGAGGGGCTGCCGGAGGAGTACCTCCGTGACTGAAATGATGATGATGGTGGGGTGGTGGTGGTGGTGGTGGTGGTGGTGGGTGGTGATGAATGCTGGGATTGCCGTAAGGATATCCTACGGAATCTCCCCCTCTTCCAGCTCCTTCTGGAAACCCCCCAGGCATCATCCGATCCATTCCCACTTCTCTTACTCTGTCGGCTCTGCCACCACCGCCTCCGCCTCCGCCTCCGCCACCCCTTCCTTCGCTGCCACCAACCCCTACCATGTCGAATCCACTTGGTAATGACCCTGTCGATGCGCGGTGCGGGTCCATCGATGTGTGTCTTCGGCTACGCGCAGGGGGGGAGTGTCCTCTTCTCGGGTAAGCCATTGCACAAAGAATCTGTGTTTTGTGTGACGATAGAGTCAATCAATAAAGCGATTTGATCCCGGAAGCTACTGTTGCTATACTGGGAGGCGAGCGGTTTTGGGTTTTGGTGAAGGTAGAGACTAGCTATAATGTAGACAGCTAGATGATGCAGGCAAAAATCGGACAAGCGAGGATCGTGGGTTAAGAGTTAGGGGACAGGCGGTTCTAACTAGAACTACAACAAGCAAGAGACAGCTCAGAAGGCGAAAAAAATATTTTCTTTCAGGGAGGTCAGAGATAGTATGATTTGCTGGCGAGGAGGAATGGGGAAGAAGGCTGAGCCTGGAAGGATTGAGTGGCGGTTGGGGTGAATGTGATGACGACGAGCGAGTTTTTGCTTGCCGATGACGATGAGAAAGGTGATGATGAGGATGATGCTGCTGATGCTGATGCTGATGTTGGAGTTTCGGATCTCTGGTAACCAGTAATAACGGTGAAGAAGACGATAGTATCGCTCTCGTTCCGTTGAAGAGGGAGTTTGAATGGAGGGGTAATGGAGGGGTGGTGCAGCTTCAAGGGTCTCTTTCTTCAGAGGAGGGAGGGGTAGCTCGTTGCTAGCTCAGGGAATGTGGGAGGTGGTGAGCAACGACAAATTGGGATGGATACGGCAGACAGCTGTGCCCGGTCACACTGGTAGAATTGCGACCCTCTCAGTGGCCGAATTGCGTGGACGAACGCACGAACGAACGAACATCGAGTCAAACACCCATACCCCTCTCTGGAAACAGACATCACTGTCACCGATTGAGTGAAATGGGCAGGACCGGAGACGATGACGAGATGTGTAATGCCACGTCGCGGCTGATCTTTCCTGAACGGCTTTCTCACGCGGCTATGGAATGATCAATTTCCCCGGACTCCGGGGTGATATAAGAATCCCAATAATGACAATGACGATGAAGAAGTTCTCGTTGCGAATCCATACATACCCCATTTGCTTCATTGTTCAGTCGCCCTGCTGCGGGGTTGTTTAGGGTAACCGCATGCCGTATGACAAACTGCCGATCCAAACAATTGGGAAAAGTCCATCAACAAACATTCTGTTTCGATTCCCCCCATCACGATCAGTCCGCGAACAGCTCACCTGTATGTAGCCTTCACCACAAGTAAGGCTAAATACGGAACCCACGTTTGCCTCAGCTTGAGTCAGAGCCAACTATTTCTTTTGCACGTCCGAGCTTGCCGACGATACTTATCGGATTGTTAAGAATGCCATCTATCTACTTACAGGTTCGGCCTCTGAGCTGGTCATGTAGTGTAGTGTACAACAATTCACCATGTACTCTATATACCATAGCTCGACGCACATGTATACATTTGGTGGAGTACAAAGCGACCAGAGCTGTTCGTCCGTCCGCTTTCTATATGTAAGGCATAAATAAATGTACTCATGACCCAACTCAAGTACCCACCTAATCCCCGGCAAAACATCACCACCAGCTCACACAGCATTATCAGTCGTGTTGTTTGCTATCTACAGCAGTACTCTATCTGCATTCGCATGCACTGCAGTCCATCGATCCGATCCGATATGGCGGAAATATTCCCGTGTGTTTGGTTTATCATCCAAGTTGTTTCATCCGATATATTCTTGTCTATTCACCGCGTACGTCCGAGCGGGTTATCAAGATTCTTGCAGCCTCACGGCTTTATTGGAGAAGATTTCCGATAGCCTTGTTTACATACGCCTAAGTAAAACATGGTCCCAGTCGTTGGGAACAATTCGCTTGCCGGTAAATACACCCGCCGGCGCAGCCTCAGCCTGGTTGAAACATGGACACAATTGTGTACTTTAAAAAAAAAGGAATTTTCCGCATCGGTCGCTTGGAACATATGGCCAAAGCTTTAATTATAACAGCCTTGTGTCGGGGCGTGCTCAAACTCGCCAAAGTCACCACTTATTTCAGCTATACTATGACGTCCGCCAGAGCCTTGTTTCTTGTCGGAAGCCGGATATATCTCTTTAAGTATCTACCTGCTTGACACTGCATACAAAGTGGTGGGCAAAGCTTCGGAGCCACAATGGCGGCCTACGGTGTCGTTTCAGCTCGACGTGGTCGGACGGATGCGGAGTGAGAGCCTTGCAATTGCTGTACGTACTAAGCAATAAGGTACAAACCGTAACTCTGGTTCGTTATTTTTATTGTCACTTGAGCACTTTCAGGAGTCAAGAAGCACCAAATGGCTGCAGAAAAGCGCGCCGGCTCCACATGCGTTCAAACAACATATTATGGTCAATTCCGAGTGTTATCGCAGCCATCGGTTCGCGTCACTTGAGAATGCAGTGAGAGCCACCCTACTCGGTACAATAAACTACCAATGCCCTCCAATTTGTACCCTCATGTGTTCCATTGCTTGTGAATCCCCGGATTGTGGACTGTATTTCTATGATACTAGCCATGGCAAGCTTGAGCACGTATCTCCAACCCTACCTCGGTTGTGTACAAACAAGAGCAGACGTCTGCCGTGGGGAGAACCACTATCCTCGTTCTTGTGTAGGATAACATGCAAAGCTGAACCAACGTCCAACTGATCGAAGCTCAGCTCTCCAGATATCTATATTGTAAAGAGTGTGATAGCGCATCACAAAGCTATGTACTCGAGTATGGTAGGTAAAAAAAAAACGGAGCCCCCGCTACTGTCACAGTGGACCCATAACACTTAGATAACAGCGTTTGACAGTTAGACAATATGGAAAGGGCGCACCATCTGTAGACCATACATCTACCAGCGGTGCGCGCCGCCCGGGATCGACGAATGGTGCGAGACCAAAAGTGGGGGACTAAGACTAGAGGCAGATTAGAGTCAGATTAGGGGTTAGGGGAATAGTCAGTGATGCAGAGGGATGCCGATGAGAGGTGCACCGACTCGGTGAGGGGGTTTAGTCACCATAGGACCGAACGACTTACCGGGGGTGCCGAGCGATGGGGGCACCGGGCGAATGGCGAGCGTGGCCGTAGTGATGGATTTAATTTTCAGGCCGTGTTTAATCAGTACGAAGACCCATCCAAATGGCCGGCCCACCCGCCAGCACCACGCCCCGAGTCCCCAAGCCCCTCTTCCATAACTATTCCCCGCCAAGATACAATTCTCTGGCTCTGAAACTGGAGAGTGGGGTAGTCGAATCAGAATTCACCACACTCACGACAGTATTATGGTCATTTCTGGTTGGCAGATGGGATGCATATGGTGATTTGTGGAGGGTATGTAGGAGCATCAACTGCCAATGTGACTGCATCCCTTGTTTGCCCAATTGGTGGGCTCGCTTGCCTATAGAGAAGGTGTGTCCACGAACCGTCTGGCTAGCACTGAACTCGAAGAATGCATTGAGAGATTAAACGGTCTGCAAGAAAGTGCGGCAGAAACCATGTAGCAAGAGAAATTATGGTGCGGAGTTTAAGATACAGACCCAGAGACTTCCAGTGGAGTTAAATTGGTGTGAAATAGGGTACTTATTGAACAGCTACAACCACTCAAATCCTATTAGACTCCACGCCATACATACCTATTTTCTGTTACCAAACGGTTTGTACCGTATACGGTACACCACTCGCACTCGCCTCCAATTATAACGCTTCGACTGAGGTCTCAAGAGTTTAGAGCATAAAATTCTCCTACTGTAAACCAAGAATCTGCAGCAGCCAAATGTAAGGCGGAATTCCACTCCTCTTCCACTGCTCCCTGGTAAGAAATGCCTCAAAATGTCACAACAGAAGCAACCCAGTCAGTATAAAACTTGCCATCACATTTGGGAGGCTGTTCGAAGCATTACGCATGCTGCTTCATTGCATTGCATTGCGTGGTGTTGTACTGTGCATACCCCCCCTTCTCAAATTCACACGCCCGCGTTTCTACATATGATACTGGTGAGTTTGAGAATCAGCGATCCCCCCTTATCTCAATACCCTCCGGTTGTGTAAACCCCGGAATAGATGGCAGGAAGCCTGCAGAGTTAGCTCGGATGAAACTCGCTCGCCCTGCAGGCCAGCGTGCAAAACTGGAGCCACGAAACAACTGAGCTCGTTGTGGAGGGTGTTCACGTTGAACAAGCCTGGTCCCTGAGCGAGTGCTCCAATCAAATCCGCAGATCAGCCTGATCATATTACCGTCTCTAGTAAGAGGGACGTCCAAGGGACATGATCGCCCCAACGTGAACCCTCTCTACATTAGTGACAGCGGCAGCGGCGGCGGTGGCAATGAGCTCGTGAATGTCGTGTCGTCTCTGGAAGCAATATTGATCATTTAGAGCTGTAGATAATGCTCCTATTATCACGCTCTAAGAATTTTGCCAGTCTATCCATGAAAAACACAGACGCACGGAAAGTCGTGGTCGACTAGCATCAGTTACAGTTACAAAACACCAACCATCTCACACAATCCCGGAACCATGATGTTTTCCTGGGGCTCCAAAATCTAGGGAGGGTGTCTTACCGTGATCCGCCAGTCAGGAAACAGAGATTTCGATGAAACCGACCAACTGAGATTGCAGGCAAACCAACTATACGTGGCTGTACGTTGGGGATGTTGTTCTTGGCCATCACCCAATGTATATGATGGGAGCATTTCTTGGGCAGATAGATCTGGAATCGAAAAGAACAGGTTCGCAGCTAGTACGTAGTGTATTCCTCTGCCCTTCGCAAATTGAGGAACAGCGCGGGGACCTCTAACATTGGGGATGGCTAGCACAGCAAGAAGATGAGATCGCTGTGTGCTGATCTGCAACTAAAGCTTTAGGTTCTGCTTGGATTCGCAGATTTCGGGGCCAAAGTCAGCACTTTGCAACATTTTACACTAGAAAAAGTGGCGGAATGCCACTTAGATGTCCATCTAGCACTCTATCTGCCAAGTACACAGTTACAACCTGGCTAAGAAATTCTGGTCAAATCCAGAGTCCATCCAGACTCCTTCTGACGCTGCTTGCCGACAATATTACAAGTCACTCCCTCTGACCACTGACGTACATACTATCTACCCCTCTTGACCGGTACAGTAGCTGAAAAACTGACCCATTGTCTTCCTTGGATCTTGCTACTCCCTCATTCACTGGAGGTATACATCTCGCTACACTTCTTCCCCCTCCATCTCCAACGCACAGCCACGTATGGTTGGTCTGAAATGCCAAGAATCTATGTTTTCCTGACTAGTAGACCATCCAGACTACGGCGGAGTTCTTGCGGGTAATAGCCCCGGAGTATCCCCAAGCTCATGACCACAAACATATACATGCAGAAGCCGAGCTTTGGTTTAGTTAGTTACTCCGTGGCTCTAGTTTTTGCATGCTAGCAGAGTAGTGAAGTTTTCAATATTTCTAACTCGTGTCGGGACACCGGTTCTGGAAATGTTGGTCGTCAGGACCTGTCTGGACCGTCACCTTTGACCGATAGTCTACACTGTTCGGTCCAACTACAGCACAGAAGGCACCCGAGACGTGTGGGAACGTCCCTGATGTGTGGAATTGCTCACCCAGTTTCCGAATTACAGACGTCCTTGCCACTTTAATGGACAGGTCATCCTAACAATGGGATAGCTGCAAAGACCAAACGTCCCCCATGGCGGCCCGGCCCGGTCCACCCATCACCATCACCAGTCAGGTTTCACGTAGACGTACCATGCTACTTGTTTGGCTGCGGATTGTTTTCCTTAAGGTTACCCTCTACTACGGAGCGGTCTACACAGGCTTTCCGCCGGTAAAAGAAATACCCGACCGCGCTCCACCGGATAATCCGTTTTCCCTCGGGCACGGGAAATCGTACCTGACTACGTACTGTACTGGTCTCAAGAGTATGCCGCCGCAGGCTGATGAAGTCCACGGTGGCACTCGGCCGGCGCTGTGGAAATTCCAAAATCTTGCGGTGGTAGTGATATCGCAGCACCGAGTGATTATATGTGACCGCGCTCCCTGTGCAGTACCAAATCGATGCGAGCCATAATAGACAGGAAACCCTGGCACCCGCACTTCTATTACTACAATACACTTTACACAAGTTTACGGGGAAAGTACAGAACAGCAACGCATGCAGCAGTAAAACAATAGCGAAACATCAAAAACCTTAAGTAAAAAATCCCGCCCGCCCAGCCTGGTGACCAACCTAAACTCCAATCATCCCACCCCAGACTGCCTGCGGGTATCTAATCTCACATGCCTCGCTACGCCACACCATACCCTCCTCCCGGCGGTAATCTCGAGTAACTATTTTGCTGCTGCTGCTGATGCGGCATTCCCAGCCCCATCCCCAACCCAGCCTCCTGGAACTCGTCGCCCCAGAACTCAGCACCCAGCGACAACGACGGCACGGGCACGGGCAAATCCAGCTCCGGCGGTGTTGGGACTTCAAACTGTCCGAAGAAACCCGCACCTCCGAATCCTCCCTGCCCGAATGCATATCCCTGATTCCAATCCGCCGCGCCACCCCCGCCCCCGCCCCCAAGCATACCGTTATACTCCATCTCCATTTGCTGATGGAACTCGTTGATGGAGATCCTGCACTCCTCGATGGGCTGCTCAAAGATTCCGACGCACGGACGCTGTACCTCACCACCTTCGATGCGGGTTAGGCACCACCGAAGGACGGCGGCGACACGGCCGGCGTTGGCAGTCGAGGTCTCGATGGTGCGGAGACACATGAGGGCTTCTAGGACACCGTCTTTCCACACGCTTACTGATGCGTCTCGGGGGACGGAAAGGATAGCGGTGACAAGGACCAGAGCGGCTTGGAAGACGTAGTAGGTAGCGTACCATCCCACGCCATGCCATAGCGGCTGATGGGCGCTGGTGAACTTCCGGATCGACGCGAGGGTGGAGAGGGCAAAGGTGAGGCATTTCCGAACCTCGGGGAGAAGTGCAATGTGAGTTTGCCGGTTTTCCGGGACAGGGGGTGTTGCAGGTGCTGGGCGGTCGGGAGGAGAATAAGAGAGACAGTCAAGGAAACATTTGTACATCAACATCCGCAGGTTCATCGCTTTCCATTCCACTACCGCTTTTGGTGCTGCAAACCATTGCTCCGGATGGCGGTCCGAGAAGTATGGAGGCAGTGATGCCTGCCAGCGTGTGATTTGTTCATCGAATTTGGAAATCAGCTCTCTGCTCAGTGGAAGACGGCAGGAGCTGAGGGAACGTGGGTGGATAAAGAAGTTGAGGTGGATGCGGTTCATAAGGACGACGAGGTGGGCGTGTGCAATCATCGCCGAGTAGACGGTGACAGTATTGCATGGTGGAGGGAGCAGTGCATTGCGGTCGGTGAGGTGGTAGTCGTTGACGTTTATCGGAATCTTGGTGAACACCTTGTCGCTGGGAATGGTGGGGCGGCCAAAGGTGATGGAAGCACCGACATCAAAAATGTAGAGTGTCCACCAGATACGACGACGGATCTCCATGCCTAGGGTTGGGCCCTTGCTTTCCGAGACATCGCGATGGAGACCAAGGCCTAGTGCCATGCGCATTGCCATTCCGAGGCAGTTATATCCGGTATTGGGGTTATCGCGCTTTTGGAGGTATGCACCCTGAAGATAGGTTAGAGGTCTATGAGAGTGCAGAATGGCGAGGGTATGCTTACCATCAGTGCTAGAGCTTGAACTCCTTCTAGTGTTCCGTAAGAGAAGAAATCCAACCGGAAGAAGCTATCGTTGACCATCTTGTATATCTCGGTGTCCACCAATGCCGCAGGTTCACTGTGGTCGGTGCAGCTCACGAAAGCACCGGTTACCAGGACCATCCGGTAGAGCGTCTGCCAGTGTGAATTGAGCTTCAGATCATTGTTCTTCCACTTGACCACCTTGTCCCTGAAGATGGGCTCGTGGACAATCGGGTACGACGCATGGTGGAAACGGAAGTAGCTATCGATCAGGGCGTCTTCATTCCAGCTTATGTAGAGTCTTTTCTCAGCAGAGCTGAGCTTTGGTGACGGGAGAGGTGATGCAAGGATGTATTCGAAGTCGGCACCCGAGGTGCCCGTAGTTCGCTCATGGGCTTTAAGAAGCCTGTAGACATGTCGTAGCAGCGCAGCTGCAGAAGACCTTCCTGTATGTGTGCAACCATCCCGATAAGCAACGCATCCATCTATCTGTATTTCCGAGTCTCGGGACGGGATTACTAACCTAGATAGCCCACCTCCCTCGAGTCTATATTCAAGCCCGCCATGCCGTCCGCCAATGCCGCTCCCGTAAAGTCCCCGATCTTTGCTGGGTCTCCTTCGTGCCATTCGAATTTGCACGGGTTCATATCCTCCTCGGTATCGGATCCGTCCCCTTCGTCCTCCTCCGGTGTAGCTACACCCGATGATTCCGCGCCCGAAGACTGTTTCCGGTCATGGCCGTAGCGAGTAGGGGAGACAACACTGCTGCCGAGGAGATCTTCGACGTCGATTGAAGGATCGATGGATTGGAGGAGGGATTGGAGGCGTTGACAGCGTTCATGGAGGTCGTCCATGTTCCTGCATCCCGTCAGATGGGAGACCCGAGAAAAAACGCGTAAGCGAAGGAAGATGGAGGGGGATACTGACTTCCTTGTCAAGGGTATCCGCGAGATCTGAGGTTGGTCGATGCATTTTCTGCCGGTTTTCGTGCAAAAGGTACAGGGTCTGCCCCCGATGCACTGCGCGATGAGCAGAGTTAGCAATTGACACGTTGAGGCTGCAGCGAAGGCGGAGATGGCTGCAGATGGTAGTGGTGGTGGTAGTGGTGGTGGTGGTGGTGGTGGTGGTGGTGGTGGTGATAAGGGCGAGAAGGGAAGGGGGCACAGTGCAGGGGCGACATGTGAATGATATTTTCAATCTTAGAGAGAAAAGCGAGCGAGTGACGTACCTTGCCTTTCCTACGCTGCGCAAATATAATTACGGGCGACTCTTCAGTTGTTCATTCCTAACAAGCGACAGGACAGAGAGTATTCGTCATTCATACCTGGCACTCAGTGCACTGGCGAAGAGAAGAGAAAGGTCAGTCAGTTCAGTTCTCTGTCGGCTGCATTACAGTTACAGCTCGGTTGTATGACTCAGGGTGGAGAAGAGCAGAGCCAGAGCGAGTGTAAGAGAGGAGAACTTACAGCAGATGACTGCTCGGAGCGAGCTCTTTTATTCGACGACGACGACATTGCAACCGTGCTCATTAGGCGTTTGATCGTCTTGGTGGTGGAGAGGGAGAGGATAGTAATGGTATGGAGGAGGAAGCAAGCGAAGTGTGGAGAAGAAGAGAGCAAGTTAGCAGCCGGGAGAAGCGAAATGTGAGCTGGGGGCTCAGTCAGTCAGTCACTTCTCAGCAGCCGTTCTGTGTGCGAAGCCGCATCGTGAGAAAAGCAATTTGCGCTTGCCCTTTCGCCGACAACCACATCCAGAGTCTACCACCTTAACCACACCAACCAACCCACGATGCGTCCACGAACACGATCCACGACTTGCCTACGACACACACTCTCTTGCCTCCCACGATCTTCCCTCCAGCGTCGTGCTGACACGGATTAATTCCCTACGCACTCGCGGGGTTTCCAATTAGACCAGCAGTGACACCTGGTGTTGTCCTTCCTCAGGCAAAATCTCACGATCATTTCGGTCTGCCTATCGGAACCCTCTCACGAAAAAACACATCAGCAATAAAGAACCCACATGCACACACGCACGCTGCCTACACGTGCCACGAACCGTGCGCCCGAGTGATGTCGTATGTTTTGCACTATCATGTTTTTCGCGTGTTTTTCAGCCCTTCACCTTCCAATCCATCTGTTCTCTTTTACCATTTTGCCATGTCCAGCCAGTAGAATCGATTCTCCTCTGGGATTTCAGGTCATGCGGTGGGGTAGTGGGTCATTTGGTTGGGTGCACATGCAACTGCACTCTGCAGCAGCGGCAGTAACCGCCCAATCGGATAGGGAAGCTAATTCGAGAAGTTGGCCACACCGCCATCCAGGTTATCCCCTTCCCCACCACCGCTGGGAGAAAGATGGCGTGTATTTTTTTTCTGCCTGTCGCATGGGCGTGTTGGTGGAGGATTTTCAGGAACGGCTTCCGTGTTTAGTGTGTCGAGCGACTGGGTTTTTTTCGCAGCGGGTTTCGGAGAAATCAGAACGGTTGCTGATGGCGTTTTCACTACGCGACTCCCCCACCACCCCACACAGTCTGGTGGGAGGGCATCGTGGATTCAACTCCGCTATTCGACCCAGCTGTTGGTGGTGGTGGGGTTTTCCGTTATGTTATGCCTCGTGTGCTACAGAGCTGAAGAGAGAAAAGTCACGAGTCACAGGGTGAGCGATTGATCTCTAATTGTGATTACTGTTCCACAACGAGAAGTCGCCGACGACGAATCACCATCGATATTCCATGATCCGTCAAAACGTTTAAGCTTTCGATAGGGCTTGGCGGGGACAGGCTGAACGTTCACAAGACAGGGGAATCATTTGTGCTCATTTGGGTCTGTTCGGTACAAACGGCACGATGCGCTTGTGTCTATTACTCCGGCGCTTCGTCCTACTTTCACTAGGAACAATCGACATGGTTGACTGTTTCTCTTCGAGGCGCCAAAATGCAAATCGTTGGCCAACCACCTATCAACTACGAGTACTCTAGGCGATCTTACTTAGAAATGTCGATGCAACACGATATCGGGCGAGAAGAAGACCATCTAACTTGAACGCCGCGACAAAGATGGCCGCCTACGTCTCCAGAAGTGATAATCATGTGATTACATATACGTCATTCCAAAAGTCCCGTTAGATGAACGGCGGGATCCAGAAGCGCCCCTGGATGCGGGCGGAAGGCGGCGCAATGACGCTGCCGAGATGGACGTAAGCTGACGATGACGACAATGTGTACCTGCGTTTCAGCTCTTCCCTCGATACCGCGACGTCTCGTCACTGGACAGGCCAAACAAGGTATTTATCGATAACGATGTTTAGGGAGGCTGTATGCGACAAGGCAGGTCGCCTTTGCCGGCCAATCCCCGTCAATCGCCGAAAGAATCCGCCCGAGAGGATAAACATACTTCAGTCTAAGTTTCGCGGGAAGGAATTAGGATCCATGGCGACTACGAATGGAGCGAAGAATGTCCTCGGCGGTTTACACGGAGGAGGAAGCAAGAACCGGTCTCCCGCCAATTCAATACCCGTTTCGTTGCATCTACCTCCAACTTGAAGTTATAGCTTCCAGATCCCTATCAACAATAATAATCGCAATGACTTCACTATTCTCGGCATGTGACTGCAACTAACTAGAAGATGCTGAGTTGATACCACAACATGGGCGATGCTGGTATATGAAACCAGTGATGCAACTCTTATGCGCGCAAGGGAGGCTTTGAAACGTCAGGTCTTTCTGCAGTTTCAGGTTCATAACGGTGTTAATAAGATAGGTGCTGCCAGACATGTCGGGAGGTGTATGAGGGAGTGATCTTGGGTGCCGGAGAACACCCGTAATACCCAAGAAATCTCAGGATATCTGACGTTGAACCGGAACGTAGTAAGGCGGCCTCGGATGGCAGGGAGTTTGAAAACATCCAAACCTGTCCACCGATATCAGCCCAACAGTGATAAACGCCAACCGCAGACACCGTGACATCCTATCCCGTGAAGATCGTTATGTGAACAAAGGAAAAGACAGCAAAAGAAGATACCAAGCTCCGATCCCGATTTGAACGAGAGACCTGTCGATCTGCAATCGACCGCTCTAACCCCTGAGCTACCGGAGCTTGTTGATGGAGTGAGTTGACGCTTTGCAGTTATAAGAGTAGGCTTTATTGGGAAGGTTTGAGTTGGTCTGGGTTTAGGTTCACGACCCGGATCTTGTAATTCACCGGAACTTAAAAGTGAAACCAAAAGCTCCAACGAGGGTCAATGAAACCTAAAAAGCTCGTCGGCCATAGGACTAGATGGTCTTCCAATGCTTAGTACGCTTGCTCCGAGTCTAGTCGATTAAGCAAGCTGGTCGGCGTGTCACCCGTATCCGTCATAGGAAACCGGGCCGCAGCAGATATACGGGATTGGACAGCCGAGTGAGCGTTCGGCAATGGAGTGAGAAGCCGAGTATTCAGGGCATTAAATGAAGAGGTTCAGAAGCAATGTCAAGCTTGCCTTCAGTGTCCTAGGACTTGATTGACATAAGCACGAGTGACTGTCTGTGAACGTAGTTAGACAGGAAGATACTCCTGGCTAATGAACCCTCATCCCTTGACACTTTCTCACCTCATAAACCCCACCAGCAACCTCATCTCCCAGTCCCCCCGACACCTCCTCTCTGTTTCACGATACACGGGAACGGTACTACTCCAACATCAAACACCTTCACCGCCCTACATAACCATCGTCATAGTTGTGATAATAACGAACAACATAGCCCCAATCCCTCCTCCTCCCTTCCTATCACTAATTAACCCCGTAGTCTCCACTGCCGCCGAGAGACACTCCAGCTCGATTCCGCACCTTCCCTGCATCATCCAGTTGTCATTACTTGGGATGAGTTTGCTTCCCGGCTGTGGTTAACGCTAGCCACTGGGAGTGAGTTTAGGCAGTGATGAGTGGTGCTAAAGCAGATAGCGAAGGATTTCCGATATCTCTTGCATGCTGTTTCGGCACCTACCATAGGACACACGTTCATGCCGGCGGTTTGTATGCTTAATAATTCATCTATAGCTAGGAGTTCATTCAGGCGGTGATGAGCGGTGCCAGTGATGGCGAAGGATTCCCGAGATCTCTTTCGTGCCGTTTCGATATTTGCTGTAGGACGGAAGCTTACATCTGCGGTTCGTACGGGCAAGTCGTCTACAGCAGCACTAGATGTTGGTTTTCCTTGCAGTGGAAGAATATGGAATAGAAGGGAAGACCCCTCCGCCATAGTGCTGGCCACGAGATGAAGCGAAACTTGGGAAGATCGCGAGACATCTCGTCTCTTGGAAAACAGATCTCATCGCCCGGGATTTAGGGAACTAAGTTGGCATGCCCGGGCGGAGAACGGCGACCAATTTACAATAGGCTGGGTATGCGGCTTCTCGAGGATCAGACTTGACAGGAGCAATCGGATACTTGTGGAGAAGCAATATTTGAGAACTACTTCTACCGCGTATACGACAACCCGAGAGAGGTTTTTTGCCAGATTACCAAATACAACGCACGGTGAGACTATATTCGAAAGGCCGACTGGTGATTTGCAGATCCAGGGGCCGGTCAAATAAGATGGAACCCTCCAGATCTTTCCCATAGTTATCACACTGAAAATTGCCGCCGGCATCCGCAGATATCCATAGATACCCGTCGCTTGCTGTATCTGAAAACATGCCGGGCGGTACATATCCATGGATATCTAACGACACCTGCCGATAGCTGCAGATACTGGCCTGAACAACCCAGCAATTATAAGCCTACTGAAGAGCGCATATCATGCGCCTACCTATCGAAGTCGGATTGAAGACTGTCTGTCCGTCAGGTCTGCAGGTATCTACAAATCGGTCGGATGGAACTCCGGGAAGTTAACCTTGGTGTGGATTAAGCTCGGAATAGCCTGGTTCGGCCTGGTGGATGGTCATCTGGCCCGACTCGCTGCTTGAGAATACTAATTCGGAATGAAACGCGATGTCGCCAATAATGCCATTCCATTCAAGAAGCATCCAGACACTTGGCTCTTTAGAAATCTGCATGATATCGGGCCGCTTAAGGTGGAATATCAGCATATCACAATTGTGTGGCCTTATTGACATTCTGCCAGCACTTTCTCAGCATGAAAGGTCGTTCCACCACTACGACGTTCAGATCAATATCACCCCAAACGGCAATGTCCAAGTGGCCAAAGTCATCGCCAACCTCAAAGCTTCTGTTTATCTTGTCGATCCAATTCGCAATGTGACAGAAGGTTGTGTTTCTGGAACACCTTGTTTGGGACACCGAAAACAGGCTTGAGTACCAAGCGATCATAGACAAGCTGGACGCAATGGAGAACAAATAGCTGCAGGAAAAGCTGCAGGCGGAGATGAAGGAGGCAAAAGAAGCTCAATTAAAAGCCAACCAAGAGCAGGTTGAGCAGGGCAGGAGTGGGGACGACCACCACAGAGAGTATTTGACTGCATTCGATAGCATGCAGTCCTCTTTCACCAATGAAACTAGAGCGCTGAGCACTGCAATCGCCAACATCAAGCGACCAGTCAAAGGCTAATTGAGACGGAGACTGCGGCTGCGGTGGCGGTAGCCGAAAAGGAAATAGTGGAAGCAAATATTCTCAATGTGCGCACCGGTGCTGAGGCAGGCTGTATCAGAGCATAGAGTATATAGCCGTTACGGGAGGCGAATAATAAAATCAAAGCCCTGAAGGAAGAAAACAGGGAACTCAAGAGGAGAATTGCCGAGAGAGACGGCGCTGGCGACATCAACCCAAAGTTTACCATTGGGATACTTAATTGTGGGTGTGCTAGAAGGAGGAACACGTTCAGAAAAGGCTAAAATGGATAAAATAAAAATAAAAATAAAAATAAAAATAAAAAACCCTTCTCGACATATCACTATTCTTGTAATCACATCCTGGTGCATAAGTGGGGTTCAATGAATAGAAGACACATTGCGGGGTGTAATGGGCCTCCTGCCTAGTGGTGAGGCGGCGATTTACGGCTTTGGATTGAAGCGTATGATGCTTGCTCTGAGTTGGGTGGAGAATGGGCAGTGTTTTGAGATGCAAATATCATGATGTTGCTTTACAACTGATAAATTGATCACTTCTTGCTAAGTAATGGGGGGGGAGAAGGTAGTGTTAGATGATTTTGGGCTGCATTGTTGTATCTATGTTGACCATGAGAGTAGAGGAGGAATACATGACCTGTGATCCATGCACCAGCTCCCGGGTGCTGAATAATGATGATTACAACAACTCGACTCCAAGTATCTTATATCTCGTGCTACCTCGTCCTTTGTGCAACACTAAACACCGTGTGAGAGATGGTGATCTAAGGTAGAGCTTTTAAGACGTTTTTGAGTTCCTTTACCAGTTTCATCTTGAGCGGACTCATGTGCAACACTACGCACAACTACCGTCACAGGTCTACCGTTATTGAGTAAATACATATTACAGGGACGGATTTCTAGGATTTGTGTTATCCTCACCTCTAGACTACCGTTGTTCCCTCACTCAGACAGGTTCCTCTCCAGCGTGTCCCCGCGCACCTCCATCCTGAATTGCTTCCTTCTCCTTTCCCCTCCAAAGCGTCTGTAGTCACTCCGGACCGCTAGATCCAGCTTCTTGTTCCGACCAAAATCTATCCTCTTTGGGAAGCACATCTCCATCATATTCATGCACCACAGGGTCCTGGTTTTATCGGTCCAGAACCCCTCTATTGGATTAAACAAAAGAGTTCATGTACTTTCTCGGGGGATAACTAGTTTCTCTTGGTGGGGCTCCGAGCGCAAGCTGATCGTTCTTCAGGTACTAAATTTTCTATTCCCCCGTCAATTGATATCGTACTTAACATACACGGGAAGGTCGGCATCAACAATAAACATACCGATCGTACTCCAGATTCTTATCGCCAGCCTACCAAGTTCTGGCACCGCCTCCACTACTTCCCGCCAGAATTGCAGCGGGCCCGTAACGTCGCACATGGGCAATTCTGCCCTGCCGGTACCGGAACTCGTTGAACTGCATCCACGCCTCCCTGCCGGCGTAATGCTCGACAAACTCTTCTTTTTGCTCGAGTGCTAGCTGGGGTCCGCGGGATTGACAGTGGTCGAGCGGGTTAGGTAGAATGCAACCTCGTGGATCCGGGGGATGTGGTGCTGTCTGGTTTGTCCCTGAGGATATTGCAAAGTGGCTGTATCATGCTAGGCGCTATGAGTTTTTGCGGATTGACTATTCCTTTGAGAGCAGTGTACAGCTCCTCAAGAGAAATATAGAAGCTCGAGACGTTAATGATTGATTCAATTTCGGGAGAGATGTTCCATCACTGGAACCTGAAGATAGGAAAGTAAAACTTTCTTTTCCAATTCGCTTCCATCTACGTAGTCGGCCCGGCCGTATAATAATACCAAGGGAGTAACAGTTCCCATATAGTTTCTTCTGGTGGTTCTGGAGAAGCTGCATTTGACTATTTTTCTCGGATCCTTGTTTATTCAT
>Ga0307512_10000366_pt1 | contig 65574 bp, 63 predicted proteins | sample 14_EM_MG_FD_200267 | JGI IMG/M metagenome (GOLD analysis project Ga0307512, IMG submission 200267) | Populus trichocarpa ectomycorrhiza microbial communities from riparian zone in the Pacific Northwest, United States - 14_EM | ecosystem: Host-associated > Plants > Roots > Unclassified | place... | reverse complement strand
CGTTCTCTTGTATAGCAAGCAGCAGTACGACTTTGAAAGATATTCTGATTCTTGTTCTCTCGATACGCACTTCGAGCTCAGTTCCGCAACATCCATATCACCTGCGCCCGACCCCGCCCGTTACAATCAGACCCTAGGAGGGCATTCCAGCTGGCCTTCAGAGGAACTGGGATCTCTGATTGCTGGTACGGGAGCACCATGGGAGCGGTTGTGAAAAGATCTGGAACACCTGGGACTGTTGCCCAACCAATGCGGGAATCCCAAACTAACTTTGAGAGATGTCGCGTTCTGATGGATATTCATTCCAAGGACTGCAAGCGGTATTTGGGATTCTCTGGATGTACACGAGCAATAAGAATACCCTCCACGTATGATGCATAGATTATTGTTCATTATCAACTTCTAAATCATACTATGGTAGGCAGCATCTCTTCAATATTCAATGGTTTGCATCGCTACAGTAAGGAGGAACCAAAGAAAATCGCGAATGATTCAAAAATAAATGTAGGTAAAACCGAAATAATAACCTGACTAAGTGATCAGAATGATATCAATTGAACATAGACTCAATGTCATCCACTAAATCTCCCATCTCATCAGGGCCGACAAATGCAGGAACACACAATTTGTCGACTGCGCAAAGAAGCGGATGGCGCTCCTTGTATTTCCGAATGATTCGGGCCTGGCGAGTGGGTGAGATTGGATTCCAATGTCGTTTGGCTCGATTTGTGATATCTAAATAGTTTGAAATTGAGGTTAGCTTGCGGTGAATCACAATGGAGAATGAATGGCAATATGATGAATTCGGGGGAAGAAGAGGTGTGCCACCAAGAAAGGAGGAATGCCTGATGTCATGTGCGAGGTGGGCAAGGGGAGTGCTGATAGTGATGGAGGAGTGCAGAATGAAATTGAGGGACGCATATCCAGGCCAAGGAGCACCGACGGGGATTGATAAGCACCTATGCAGCGGTGCAGCCCATCCAGGGTGAGCATCGCCACAAGGTGAGGGAGGTAAATAGTCTGGAATGAAATTGAGGCACTCCTAATTGAGGTTAAGGAGGGGATTGAGGAGCGCCCATCCCAGAGCAGAAGCGCAGAGAGAAAAGACAGTAAGGAGAGCTGAATGAAATATCTAAGCACCAATCCAGAAGGAAGAGCACCAAGGGGATTGAGGAGTGCCGACGGGGTTGAGGAGCACCGATGGGGATTGAGGAGCGCCTATTATAGTGGAGGAGCACATTAGGGGGTGGGGGTATGAAGCAGCCCCACCATGTGTAATTTGAATTTGATGTGTGCAGTGGCTTCTGCAGTGATGCAATCTATCACTGTGGAAGGGCAAAATTTACTTCAATATTCATCTTGAGAAAACCTAACTGTAACCTCCTTTCCAGTGGCATACTCAGACAACGCACAATAAATAGCTGCAGCCACAAGTGCTAATGTCTGAGGTGGTAGAGGTTGAATGAACTGGGATGTCGTCGGTTGTCGCCGTAAGCTATTGCCGGTGAAGAATAACTGATCGTAGATTAAGTCCAGCACTTCCATCGATGTGAACCAGGACTTCTTGTCATCGATGACCTTCAAGAGATAAGCATCGTCAAACAGGAGCTTCTTGATTTGGATTCATGGCTCAATCTCTGATCCTAAATCCAACCGGTAACTATGGATAATAGTTTCGACAAGCTACATCTGGCAAATGCCCTCACATGGTACTAATATTTAGTTTTAACTACGTATTTTTGGGGGGTTTAGTATCATCATCAGTCCAATCGAGGTGCAGAAAACAGAATATACACATACAGCTTCCCGGGTTTGCGGATCGATTTTAAGAGATCGACCACCGGGCAATTGACACACAGATGGAGTACCTACAGGAGCACCGGCCAATGCCGGCTGACGATCCTGGGCCTCAATGGCAAGTTTCCAAGCTTCGACAACCATCGAGTGCTTCTCATCGGCAATGATTCGCCAGGGAGTCTTTGTGAATATGATCACCTCCTTGAACCTTTTCGCCACCTCAAAAGTAGCCCTTTGGTGGTGAGTAACGTTGTGATCTGCACCGGCCTATGGTTCAGGAACATTGTGGTCTCCACCGGCCTTGGGAAGTGGGAGCTCCTGTACAACGACAGCCCCGTGTGATATGTTGATGGCTGACTTTTGGAGTTTGAGCAATGGTGATGCTACAGCCGCAACTTGATGTCGTAGATTTGGAAGTGGAGTGCAGGCAATGACATTATCAGCACGGCTCCGGTTCTTTGGCAGTGAAACCCATGTAGTTTGTATTGTCTTATCATGGCGCGCCTGGCCTAGATGTAGGACCTGCTGCCGGATGGCCAAATCATCTTTTTCGATATCGGATGACAAGGTGGACTCTCCAGCGTCTTCACTTTCGTCATTGATGATCTCCCAATCGGTATCGTCATCATCCTGGTTCATCTGCATTATAGCCCGGACATTAACCATCTCGATCACTATACTCCAAAGCTGGGTTGGAAGTTCAAACATTTGATTGGCCATGAAGATTGGCTGTCTTCTGCAATGCACGTGCAAATGCTCTCTCAAGGTGTGTTTCTTGATTCTTCCGTGAATAGTGATTCCTCAGGTGGCTAGCCGTAGGTTCCATGTTTGATACAGTGAAGCTGAAAATGTAGAGAGAAGTATATAAGGGGAAATATAATACCAAGTATAATAGAATAACGGGAAACCCGGAAACCAAAGTAACACACGGTCGGAGAGGATGCAATTCGAGGCGTGCCTCGAAAGAGTCCGGAAGACATGTCGCCAGTTCATATTTATATTGCTGATGTTCGTTCTTTGTTGTGAGTTAGGAAGCGTCAGGTGCACCGGAATAGATGGGTTATTCATGCCCCCAGTTCCCACATGTTAGCACTCGTATCCAAGTACGCTATTGATGCAAGAATTGGATGTTGGTTTAAACCAACATATGTAGAATTGAACCAGACGCACCTGAAGAACTTGAGACATTAACATGGTTGTATCGCTAACTACCTCTCAGGACCGGACATGGGAAACTGAGAAATGAGGTGATCCTGATCGCCCCTACATATGTCTCTGCTGAAGGTAGTTCATTAGGCCTCTAGTTCGAGCATATGAGTGGTAACCACGTGGCACAGAATTGTCGGTGTGGTGAAGAATCTTGCAAGACTTGGACAGAGGATAGACTTGGGACCGTGGTGAGTGGCAACAGTTGCAGTTACATGGGTTCAAACTGAGTTTGTTGCAGATAGTGGATAAATATGAAACTCGGAATGCGGTATACCAGTCGGAAGCATACCCTATTATCATGATATGCTAAGGTTCTAGGATTCTGCAGCAAAGTTACCGGTCGATTAGGCAAAGTTGTGTGCAGAACATCACTTTCAGCAGTGCCGAGTCTGCTGAATCACAATTTGTATGTAGTCAGTGTAAGAGATGACAGAGGATGTGGGTTTACAAAGGTGAAATTCAACATAGAGGAAGAATGGTAAACGTAGGATGAAGATTCAGGGGTAATCTAATTGATTCCAGTTGTCCTCAATGCCAAGATTGCTAGCGAATGGGTCATAGATAGTCACTCACATTAAGAGGTTGCGCATAATATCTTGTAAGAATGAGATGAATGCATCATGAGGCTTCATTTGACAGTGGGAAGACCAAAAACAGCATGCAGTTCCGGCCAATGGAGGTGCAGCGAGCGTTGAATCGGCATGCAGGATTCAATCCAATGTAATGGCTGGGATTCTAGGCTCGCCTTACTTTGACAGTAACTTGTACTCTCAGAAACTGCCTTTTCTAAACTCGAGCTTTTCTCACGACTTGTTCTTCCTGCACTCTGGGGATTGGACATTGGCAGAAATCAGATATCGTCCATTTATGATTTGGCACGGACTTCAGGCATTCAAGATATGCGCTGGGCGAGAGCATGCTGGTCACTGATTCAGCTGTTGAGCTGAATCTGGCATTCAGATTCTATCTCTTCGAGCTCTTTTGATGGAAATTGGTTCATAATGTCTATTAAGATACGCGTTTTTGGTGGCCGAAACATACAAGCTAGTCAAAATGTAGTTAAGTCCGCATTAGTAGCGTGGTGAATTTAAGCCTATTCGAGGAAGTGTGGTATACAAGTGAGCGGGATTTGCCAGACATCTGCAGAATCGCGGAGCAGAAGCTGTCTTTTGAGGTTCACTCTCTCAATCTGCAGCTCAATTATGGAGCCCAAATGACAGAAGCCATTTTAGGATCTTGGAAATGCAAGGTCCGAATATACTTCTTGGCCAAAATCCAGTTAAGTGTCATTACTTATCGCGCAGGGCTGTGCATGTATGGTATGCGTGAGGTGGACACCTTCCTCCAGAGGAGAGGTTGGGACAGAGCGTGACATTTATAGCATTGAAGCGGCGGCCTTCATAAACCAAGCAAGCACAGATTTGGATATTAGCTTTGGCCAAGCGGTATGAGCCGCGCCTGCACCTAAAAGTTTGGTGTCTGGAAGATGACACTCTGTGTGTGCTGGCAGCCACAGATTCAAAGGATTCAGGAAGGAGAAAATATGCTTTGAATGGAGCAAAATGAATCGTTCAAGAGTTATGCGAAGTGGGTACACACGGTTCACAGGCGTGCCTGGAGTGGGATCATATCCTGGAGTGGGATCATAGGTTCATAATGAGTAGCGGCTAGTCAAAATTAGCCGGTGAATAGAATATTCGTGTGGTGTCAAATCTGAGACCATCAACTTCGACAGGAGAGTGGATTGGAGGTATGCCTGAACTTCATTCCTGAGCGAGGAAATACTCTGCTGTATTCTTCGTGTAAGCCTGAAATATCTGAGCCGTGTCTCAGGATATGATGCATCAACTCGATATTGCTTAGATAGTCTTTCAATCTATGGATGATTAGACATATACTGCACTGGATCTGTCTCAGGAGGGTCAAGAAGTTGACAGCGATTCTCTTGTGCAATCGACTGCGAATTATTCAACATTGATGATTAAGTTTGTATTCTGAATTTTTTCGGGACTCTAGTATCCGGTGCGCCTGAAATAGACAAGCAACAAATAATTCGAATCAAACTTGGAAGTTCAGGCGCACCTGATCACACAGATCTCATTTGAAGATTTCGGAATCACCATTCCACACGGACATTATAGAATGAAGATAAGCAGGGACTACAGCTCGACAGATTCTCACACAGTGAAACATACGGCACTGCGCAATTTCACTTAGTCTTTCATTAAACTGGCGCACCCAATTTTCATCACATATTGGTTCGTCCAAATGAGGCTATGATTCAGTTTACAAGATATCAGTTTACCATTGCCATCATCTCATATTCATCACTATAATCATCTAACACGAAATGGAATCGAATTCTAACCAATACTCCTGGACTCCTCAATTGCGCCTTATTCTCCATACCAATTGCCCATTTTGCATCAGTTGGTGAGATTGTGTTGGTTGAATGTTTAAAGAGGGGTACCTTCATTTCACTGCCCTGATAATTATCATTCATCCTCACCATCTGACAGCACAAAGTCTCCATGCTCCGTAAACCGCTTCGTATGGGCCTGCCGACACTGCAGAATCTTGTATATCATCGTCGTCGTGATGTTGGGTCGGTTCATCAGACCATGCAGGACTCTCATTTGAGTCACTCCAGAGAGCTGGTGGAGATCACTCGCTCTGTTATCATAACCATTGGGTCCAGTGTTCAATAGCCATGTTTGTGGAACTCTGTTTTGCCCCAGTCAGACAACCCGTGCAAATGCATGCCACTGCCCATTCAACACCCAGAACTTCTGAGGTATCACTGGATGGTTTGCTGCTGTGAGATTGAGACCTGTCCTGCCAACTTTGGGTGTAGTTACAAACACAGAGGGATTTGGCGAATCTTGGAATTTGAGCTCCATATCTGCGCGCTCATTGTTGTCCATTTCCGCAAACATGTAGAAAATATCCAAATCATCTGCAAAAAACATCGTGAGCCACCACTTCAAATGATAAACTTGGCCTGGCAGAGGACAAAATAGGACCGCATTTTGAGGAGGAAGTGCACGAGGCATGGTGCTTCTGAAACTGTCAGGTTTGTGCAGGAGTGACTCGTATGATGCTTCGTCTTCGTCAGGCTCGGGATACTCTGCTGATTCGTTGACAAGTATTCGCAGGAATGTGTCTCTCAGCCATCGGAAAATCGGAGAATCCACCCAAGTATCGACTGGCCATTCATTGTACCATTGTCCTGAAATGTCATTCCTATCCTCGGTGTCTTCGAATAGCCATGAAAAATATGCCAGCCGCCATCTATACACCCTGCACGCTCCTGAAGCACCCTGTGAAGTGTATCTCTTCACACCGGTTCTGAGTTGAGCTTGTTCGTCCTCATTCCATTAGTGATCAACAAGGTGTGCATTCTCCTTTCGTATCCGAACATGTGGCTTTCCATTCGAGAGATTCGAATCTGACCACCGCCATATCATCCAGGGCATTGCGATTTGGATCATCCAGTGTGCTGCATCGTGTTGAGCGTCCAGGTCTTCAGTCCGGATGGCATGCATCAAACTGTTCACAGCGGAACACTGTGCATCGAACCCGTGCATTTCCATCACTGTCTCGTCCTCTGGATCTTCAGGCGCACCTGACAACAGCCACATTGTCTGATATCACCAGTCATATAGTGAATGGAATCATGGCGTTGCAGTGACTTGAGGTTTGAATCCAATTCTCGCATTTGTCGAAATTCTCCAGCCCACACTATTTTTCGTCTTGTACAAATGATACTCATCAAAAATCCCAAAACTCCACGCACAGTGTGAGAGTTGGCCATTGCTGGATGGTTTCGCTCTGGATGTTAAGGTATCATATGACACAAGGTGGATATTCCATCGGATTTCCGGCTCATCAATACTGGTATTCACATCCTCGTCGGTGAGATTCGCATTGATGGCGCGCAACCAGTTGACGAGTTTGAAATCGGTTCCATATGTCATCTCGTCGATGACAGTCTTGAAGGTCTCTTCGACTCTGGGCATTGTAACCACCAAGATTGGTTCATGGGCCGATATATGTAATGCATGCCCGTGAGGCGGTATTGCCTGGATCTCCAACAGGTGGCGGAGCACAGAATTCAATCACTGGAGCGGATACCACTACCACTCTTCACCAATAATGCCAGGGAAGTTGTTGTCCGCCAAAATCACCCACTCTTCAAGGGTATTCCCCCATAACCTGGACAGTGGCAACCCCATTACAACTTTCTCAGTCACCAATTTGTAAAGTATTGCCACTGCAACCGAGGTGAAAGTCTTTCCAAGACCCATTCCATCCGCCACCAGTACTCCTGGCATATCAGCATCCCAAACCCATCTCCTCACAATGAACCAAATGGCCCAAACCTGGTGCGCCAGAAACATCGTTTCAGGCAGGCCAGGAATTGAATACTTGTGGCCTGGAACACGGTCATCTGGTGATTGGCGAATAGGATTGGCATTCAGCAGCCTGACTGCCTCATCAAGACACTCGTGTTCAAATTCATTGTTGATTGTGTTGAGAACAGTGCTCAATACTGAACTGGTAATATCTGGATCGAGGACCTCATTGCCATCCTCCACTTGCTCCTGAACCTCTCTTGCACTTTGGTCAGTCTTCATTTCGTCCTCAATGATCTGTTTCAGTTGCTCTGAGGTAAGTTGGGCAGATGGGCTCATACTCCGGCCCTCCTGAAATTCCTCGCGATGTTAGGTATTTTACAGACAAGCATTTGGACCCAATAATATGTGGAATATAATCAATTCTATTCACTCAATCCGAACTTACATTAATACAATCAATCCCTTTCCCACGTGCCTACTCATGCACGACTCTTTCATTTTCCTCGGATACCTCCGACGTCCAAGTATACTGATTAGCTGTGGGACATCAATAACCGTACAATGGCTAGTGGGGATCACCTTGGCTGGTCTCATTACGTGCTCCGCAATATCCTTCCCTGTCGCTGCCTTCATGTCTACAAAAAATTGTTTCACATCATGTCCCAGTTTCAACTTGAAGGCATTTGAAAGGGAGCTGTAGTATGATATCTGACCATATAGAGGGTCATTCATGATTTGCCCGGGTGTGTATGATCCCATATACTCTTCATCCAATTCCTCCTGTTTCAAGTTGCATTTGTATATCGCTGTCAGACAGTATGCTTCTTTCGGTGAACAATTTATTTCGATGAAATCAAGCAGCTCGTCCCAGTGCGTCACATCTGTGTACGAAGCCTGGAGTTGGATGCTGGATGTCTGGTCATTGTTGCCGTTCGGCACTCGACACATTACAACCATGAAAGTTGTATTTGGCAACTCTGGGACATTACTTCTCGCTGTTTTGCCTGCGCGCTCACCCTACTCCGTCGCCAGTCGCTAGTTGCCTCTCCTTCCCTTCTTCCTCGCCTCCCAAACCATACTTGCACATTTCTTCAAAAACGTCTCCACCCACTGTTGCGGAATCCATTCGGCATTATCGAAATTGTTCAGAGGCAGCCAGGTCTCGAAAGTCCCCAAAAAATCTGCAACAACCGTCTCCCAGTTCAGGGGTCCATCTCACATCTGTTTCAAACAGTTCTGTCCCAGGATACTGAACCGATGCTTCTTCTCGAGAGACCCAGCCACCCGTACCTTCTTCCACTTGTTGAATGTACTAAAGTTGAGCTTCCCCATCCTTTTGGCCAATTGCTGCAAGGAGAGTTCAGTTTCCTACAAGCTGATTGGGGCTTTGCCTTTGGCCCCGCCCAAGTCCGATGAATCATCACTCTCAGCATCTGCATCAAATTTGTCATAAGAAATCTCTGGCAATGGGGGCAAATCTGCAATCCCTGCAACATCTGTCCTGCGCAGTTCCACAGCCGGCTGAAATCGTTTCTGTGGCAGACTATTGGGATGTCTCCCCGGTGCGCTGGGAAATTGTCCGTATGGAGTAGAGCTGGATGATGTCGGCCGATTGAGTGGAATGTTTCCAGCTGGTGGTGGAGGCACTCGAGGTGTGCCTGTAAAAATGGCCGCTGTCCTGTGAATTGCTGAGGCGGGAACATTTGAGGTCCACTATATCCTCCTTGGGGGAAGTCGTATCATTGCCACGATTGCCCATAACTCTGATATCCTTGGGTTGCACAACCAGAGCTTGGTTGCGAACTTGGTGTCTTGTTGGATGGGGCGGGGTGGTAGAATTGCGGAGCGCCTGGAAATGGTGGCTGCGAAGGCGAGTAACTATACCGCGGTGGTGGAGGTCATTGTTTGGTGGGTTGCCTGAACTGAGTCTCTTTGCTCAGTGTATTTCCAGCATTATTATCTCATACTCCCACATTGTCATCTGCGCGTCATTGTGAGCCAAACAGGCCACCCAGTGGAGCCATAATGGTTTTCTTCGGTGGAGATCTGTTCGTCGACATTGTATGTGAACAAAGGATGGTGGTAAACAAATTATCAATTGAATTGGTGATTTTGAATGAGAAAGAGTATAGTTGAGAATATTGAAGGTAGCAGTGACCTTCGGCGGAATGAATGCCTCTTAGATGCATCTTATTTTACACGAACTGCGGTGTTTCACTTCACCTTTGATCCATGAAACCCGGCTGAGAAAAAGAAATCATAATCACACACATCCTGCCTTTCTTTGGTATCTGCTCGAATTCGCATACTAGGAACTTGGATAGAAGCTCACCTGTGTTCGGTTCCTGACTGTAAAGGTCATAGAGGGGATTCGACGGGATATCTCCAGGAAACCAACAGAAACCATATCCGGTTGGAAGCTTAGCATGACTAGGCATTATCCACTCAAAATGTGTGTGTACGACCTTACTGCTTCATTCAATATGAGGCCTGTTACTCGAGCAGCAACAGTGATTGATTTCGTTTGAGCTCCTTGTGCACACTTAGTTGTCTCCTCAGGATCCACCCACCGGTCAAGGATTGTAACTGACGAAAACGTCCTACCAGCCTATCAGTTCTCGATGATCAATTGAGCGGGTATACAGCCAGCTAGGAAACTTAACTATTCATTGTGTTGAGCTGATGTTATCCGCTGCTTGAGCCTCGAGCGTAGACATAATCTGCACAATGCCGCAATGAGGTAGTATACGATAAGGCCAATCATAGTAGCACCTGATGAAGAGTATCAAATGTTGATCACAGTGATGACAAAAGAAGCTTTCTCTGCTAACGATTTTCAGTAGATATTGTCCTAGTTTGTGAAGAGAACTGATTGTGAGGTGACATTGTATTACCCCTCCTCTACATTTGGTGGGGTGTGATGCGGCTTTGAAAGTGATACACTATCCTGAGTTAGCTCGCTTTCGAACTAATATCCCTGAGGCTCAAATCCAGCAACAAACCGTACCCCCTAGAGCATCATCCAGATTCGTCAGAACACTGAGCGTTTCTCAAATATGGTCAACACTCGCCAGAAACATGTTAAATGCTTTATCTGCAAAATGAAATTACGCAATGAGAACTGACTGGAAGCTCACTATCAACAATGTCACCCATTATCGATGAATGAAGGGCTAGTACCCAACAGGATTTTACCACCTGCAGCCTTCCCTCACCTTGAGCCATCTTGGTTTGACTACAGTAGGTGCACCTGAATGGCCATCGGCAAGCTGTCAATTAATGATCTACTCATAGACAACGAACCGGGTGCACCACCACCTGAAGATACTCCAAACCAAGAACCTATTGACCCTCAGCAGCTTGATCTCACCTGTACCCCTGATCCAACCAAGACAAAGGCTCATTGGCAGGTAGTTGGAGTGGAAAATGCGGGGGGGAAAGCATATGGCAGAGCAATTGGATTGTCCAATATGCATCGCAAGTACTCAGAACAATGGAATCCATGGCATCCATTTCGGTCCGCTCATGACTTTCAGCAGGCTCAGTCGTTTAGCCAGCAAACAAAAACATCGAGTGATCAACATCTCAGGTGTGGACTGGACAACATCAAGATCGAATCATTCCAATGAGCAGATGCCATACGAAAGCTCCTCTCCGAACTCAATTTCGGGCTCGGGAATGATGGTTGGATTCAAGATGACTCACATATCTTCGGAACATTATACCACACGGATATTTTCAAATGTATCCCATTCCTTTTGGCACATCTCTCATTACAGGAGCACCTAGATTGTCAACCAGTGCGTCTCGCTGACTCTGAGGGTCATCGAATCTATAGTGAGATGAACACGGGCGATTGGTGGTGGGATACACAGGATCATCTCGCTACAGGAGCGACGATTGTGCCAGTCATATGAGCATCTGACAAGACTCACTTAACCAATTATTCGGGCGACCAACATGCCTGGCCGCTGTATCTCAGAAATTGTAATATTTGAAAAGATATCTGCCGCACATCTAAAAAGCGCGCCTGGATTCTTCTTGGGTTGATCCCATGTCCCCCGAAAGATGCCAAAAAAATTGATCAAGCATGGCATTCTGCTGTTGGAACTGTGCTGTCTCAACTTAGGCATCTTGACATCACTGGCCCTGGCTTGAAATGGGATTGTGCAGAGAGATTCCAGCGACAATGGTACCCTCTGTTGGCTGCCTGTGTTGGTGATTATCTGGAACAAGTCATGGTTGCTGAAGTCTCATATGGCTCATGCTCAATGTGTGAAATTCCTAAAGGTGTGCCGATGGGGCATGCAACTTTTCGACCACTCGATAACTCAAGAGACCAGCATATTTACTCCGAGCTGCTGGAGGACAATAATCTTGATGCTCTTCCCAGTCTAGGTGTCCACCCAGTCCGCAACCAGTTCTGGCAATACCCTCTCTACAATGTCTATCGCCTTTGGCAGGCTGATGAATTGCATCAGCAGCTCCTGGGTTTTGTTAAAGACATATTGCACTGGCAGCTTAAATACCTGAAAGCTAGAAATGGCGAGGATCAATTTGACAATCGATTCACATCCGTGCCGCGATGTCCCGGCCTCCAGCACTTTACTAAACCATTCGATTCATTGAAAAGCGGCACCTGGCAAGGTACACGGATCAATGGAATGATCAGAACCCTGGTAGTGAATTGCACTCCAATTCTTAACTGCGCCCAGGATGCTGCAAAACTGCAGCGGAAACTGCCTCCTATGAAATGGTCTTGGGAGCCGTGCGGGCATTATGTGAATTCTCTCTACTTGGCAGCCAACAAAATCACTCAGATCTATCTCTCAAAGCACTAGGCGATGCACTCAAGCGATTGAACCAGAAGAAGGGTATTTTCGAGATCAGAAAATGTCGAAGTCTGCGAAGGCCAAAGTGGATGAACTATCGGCAACAAAATCCCCTCAGTTACGCGAACAAACGATTTATAAGATCCGTGCTGCAATGGAAGCCGCTGCGTATGGGGCTGAAAAGGTTTCCCCAGCAAAACGTAGGCAATTGCAGGTGCGCCTGAACAGAGCCTGAGAAGCGGCAACCACTTGGACCGATTTTGATCGTCAGCAGGCAATAGAGCAATTGGAGCGCGAAATCCATCAGGTATCACCTGCTAAAGCAAGCTTTTCAATAGATGATTCCAACGTCATGAGCGACAACTATTGTAGGAAATTGGGATTAGGGCAACCGGTCCCCGAGCCAAATTCGCCCAAGAACTTGCCATAACAAAAACTGCCGCCGAAGTCGAGGCTTACAGGGCGGCAAACATGACCACCAACAAGCGACCGCGATTTCAGATCCGTCTGTCTGATGCTCAGATGGAAGCCACAACTCGGAGCTTGGCTGATACGGAGCGGGTCACTCACCAGCTGGAGAGTGAGATGTATGGTATCACCTCGAATGAACAGAAGCGGTTCAAGAAGGAATTCTCAGTCCGCTTGATCCAGTTCGAATCTTGGCGGGAGACAATCGGCATTCAGGCGCTCCAGATAATCATTGAACAGTGCATAATCCATTTCGGATATCCAGAGATTCATCTTTTCATCAATATATCGGAGTGAATTCGGCGAATGGGTTCCGGTGACAATTTGGCCACTGATATTTCTGAACGGCTACTTATTGCCAATGTGAAACAGGCATATCGATCTAGCAACAAAGTCAATTACATCCGACAAATGCTCAAGCACAATGGCCGGTGTTCCGGTCTTGACTATATGGAGGAGCCACTGTCATATCTCGCACTCCAAGGCAGGTATGATATTGACTCTGCAAAGGTTTTCAGCATGCTGTCCGCTACTGATAAACGGCGAAGTACATGCAGAGCCCATCTGTTATGTCTCCAAACAACTCAGCACGCGCCCATTATCCGCCCTGTATTACAGCAGGTGTGTCATTTGAGAGAAACGCATGTCCGTGGAGTTTGCAGAAGTATCAAATTAACCTCACTCAGAGATGCATCAGAAGATTTTGGAATTCCCAACTTTGGACAGCTATTCCATGCGCAAATTGAAGATGACTGGGGACACAAAGTTAGTGGACTCGTGGTTGGATACGATCAGAATGTACTCCTTGACAGTATATTTATTAAACTCCAGAATGGGTTGTTTTATTACCGTCAACCATTTCACAACCCTACTTCTGTTGAGCGTCTTGGACTTGATTGCAAGGTAGAAAATCGCAATGCCAACCAAGGGATCATGCCTGAAGCTCATAACATCTGGATCCAGTATACGCAAAGTGAAGAGAATGACCTCGATAACACCTTCCAAGGACGAATTACTTCCTTGCCTGTATTATACTACAGCTGGACTCCACCGAATCAGATCCTCCAATTTCAGGAGCGCCTGCCAGCCGGGAAAGCATTATCAACCTTTTCTAAGAGGTGCCAGACCACACAACGATGAATATTACATCCTCAAGCTCAAGAATATGCGGTAGTGATTCAAACCAAGTACATCTTCACGGTTGGGCTGATTGTGTTGAGAGGTTCATCCCGGTTGTCAAACAAACCAATAAGATGCATATTGTACCCGTTGCAGCAATGGTAGGACCGGGACATTTGGTGCGGGAGAATGCTGCATTGGGCGGCATGGATAGCGGATGGCTTGTATATAATCATGTTGTTTCAGATACCTGCTGGACGTTATATTCATTTAGATTAGAATGCCCGATTCAAGTGTATAGCTGTGGGATAGTTTATCAAATTTTCCTATTCGATTCAGACATTATATATTTATCACTCCCGGAGACTCTGGCTCCAGGTGCACCGGAATCGTTTTTGAGACAAGTGTCATAGTCCCAGCATCTCCTAAATTTTAACAACTAGAAGGCATAATTTATAGCATTCTGAACACCACTTCATACTCTTTAGAATATTCTTCTATTCTGTTCGGCTACTTCAGAAGGGTTGAGGAGCACCTGATGTACTCACAGAGTACCTCAGAAGCAGAATGTTTTGCAATCAGCCTGTTCGGGAGCGTGTGGGAGCTTCTGGAAGGATCAGTGTGGCTGTTGAGAAAAGCTGGGTCGTTGAGTTATGACCTCCGAACCATTTTACATTTTGGTGATGTATCCGGGTGGCACATTGTCCATTTTGAAAATGTCAGCTCCCTCATTCTCACCGGATGGCCTGGGCGGCGTTCCGGGGAGAGGTGGCATTGGTTCTAGTTTCGGCTGTCTGTCTCTGTCGGGTGGAGGTGCACGAATGTCATTGCACCTCGAGGTTCTCCGCAGATTCTTCGCTGTTCCATTGTGGCAAGAAAGGCAGCTGTCCGTGTGGTTTTGACGAAGCATAGCTGAGTGTCCTTCGATTGCACCCATCACCGTTCTATGCCCAGAATACTGAACTGCCCGAGTCCGCTCTTTCAATACTTCGGTGAGAGGTTCCTTGAGCTTGTGTTGCGTTTCCTCCATTGCGGCACGTGAAAACCCCCCTATGGCCATTTTGGCCATATTCAAATCAAGGTGCATGTCGGACTGTTCTAGTTGTACCCAACCTCCTTGCCTTGCCATAGTAGCAGACATGTTGAAAACCTACAAGAAGTTAGTTGCTTCTAAAAATGTGATTTCACTATTACCTCAACCAACTACGCTTCCGTAGCCTCCTTTAAGATGTTTAATGCTCATTTCGTACACTGCCAGGGACACTTCTCATGAAATTGGTCTGCGAACAACCCAGAGCTGACAACATCATAATGTTCGACTTCGTGGACCATCCTGATGAATGCCTTGGGCAAGCATGTAGGTTTCTTGTTAGGGGCCACTACAAATTGTTCACATAGCTCCCTAGCTATACCCGCTGTACAATTTCAAGTTAATTGACTCCCGTCAACCTCGATATGGGTATAGTCAGATCCGATCGCATACTGCTTCTTGTGTTTACCGATTCCGGTTTTACTGTCTGTTTTTGAATATGCATCCTGGTTCATATTTGTGGGGGCTGCATTAGCAGCATCGCGGTGCACTAACCGCTGCCTGCATTGCTGTTGGGTCGCATTGAATGACGCAATGGAGTAAGCATCCGTCATTTCACTCGATTCGGATCTGCTCTCACCTGACTGAGGTGTTTGAGTAGCCATGATTTGCTGCTACGGAATTGGAGAGGAAGATGATAACGAAGGGAAGTGGGAAGTCCTGAGGAATAAATAGTAAGGTTCTAGTCAAAATGGAATGAGTAAGAGCCAACTTGCACGTTCTACTCAAGATGAATGCTGCCGCGTAAACCTGCAGGTTTCAGGGGTTCCAAATCATTGCTCGATTTTCAGTAAATCGGTCGGATGTGGTGTGTTTGCATTCAGTGATACATAGACGTGAACGATAGCCGCAATCTGATGTTTGTAATAGGTGTATAGGCAATTCCTCGACAGAGAGGACGTCTGGCAATGTTTGTCTCAAGAAATCCCCGGGATATTACATGAAACTGATGCTAAAAACCAAGTCATAATGTAAAGTTATTATAACTATTCCCAATATAGTCATGGTCAATACACAGATTTTGCTTTGTTCATGTTGATCTAACATACCATCCTTGACATAAAAGACTCAGCTTGCCTCCATATTGTCAATATCTTGCCACATCCAAAATCTTGCCCAACAACACAGTTAACACAAAATACAATGGTCTATGCTCCGAAAAAGAATGTTTCATCACTTCAGGCTGGCAAATATGGCAACTTGACCAACCACTCAACACAACGACATCATCAAGGGAATGAATGCAAGCGTGGTTTCGATGTAGAAAGAGTCCGAGCCTCTTGAGCATTGCACAGCCTGTGATCCAAAAAGAAGCTTGTGCCTGAGACAAGTCACGAAACGAACCTTTTGACCAACGAATCAAAAGAGCAATGGATTGATGATTATGTGGAGAGAGAAACCACTGTGGCAAGAAAGCGAGTTGAAAACTCAGAGACAGCGATTAAGCAGGAGCAGGATGATATCAGAAATGCTGAAAATGCAGGATTGACATCCAGAAAGTCTGAAAAATCATTCGAAGATAGGTTGAATGCTATTGGAGATTGTCCGAGCGATCTTGCAAGTTCCGATGAGGAAGAGGACACCGATAATGGGGAAGATAATGAATATACAGAGCTGGGCAAGCCGAGCAGAGATGACGAACCAGGCTGGGTGATGGGCACAATCTCCAAAACGGTAATGCACCGCATGGAGAGATATCGGTAGAAAGAGATGAGGCTTGATGAATGGCCACAACAGGGATGTGGGGATGCGGCCGACTCCTTCGGTGAACGAAATAAGAAGTACGGGGCAGCTGATATGAAGATTCCGGCAGTCATTAATCCCAAAAAGGATGAACTCACAGCCACACCTGCACTGTCAACATTATTTTAGCATATGGAGACTCTTGATATCGTGCACGGAGTATTGCAAATGCCGCAAGGGACTTCTTGACCACGTAGTAGTCATATGAGGCATGGTTCCATCAAACCACAGTGACCCAAACCCATAGCGTCTCTCCCGCCCAACAGGGAGCCCGATTCGTCACTGATCAAGCAAACGAAGCCTGTTAAACCCATAAGCTTTTACGTCTTCACATTACCCCCCATACTAATTACCATATAGAAATCGGATTGGGCCTAAGAAATGGTGACCCCTTGTGCATTGCTGGAGGAATTGATAGGCAACTTGCTATTTTTGATGACACATCTCTTAGGAATGCTATTTGTGTACCTATTTCGCTGCGTGTCAGCTTTGACTCAATTTCAGTGACCAACATGTGAGACATGATAATTCGTCCGTGCATGTGCAACGGTCGCATGCGCCATGCCACAGTTGCTGATGCCAAATCCGGTTGATAGGCGATCAAAGAGGTTGATATCGACTTGCCCATTACTGTCATGTGAAAATGCAATACCTAAATTTGAGACAAAATTTACTTACAAAATTTAAATCAGTGATGTCATACAAGTCATGGAAGGAGCGGTCAGTGCGGAATACGAACCAGTATGATTGGCCCCTGCAATGTTGCATTCATCCATGTGCCCAACTGCATATCTCACCGTTGAGACCGGGTGCACATTGTCGAACTGTTGATAATCGCTTATGGTATGTCGTGGAAATCAAGGTGACGGAGCTGGATCAGAACACGTGAGGAAGTCGCGCTATATTAGTCAAAACCTAGTCAAAATATCAACATGCCATAAATGGCCAGCCGAAAGGGCTGGAATCCAATGAGGCTACGTCATCCATCTCTCAGAGAATGAGTACTGTGGTGGATCCGAAATTGCGAGGCCACAAAGTGTTTGTATGCAAATGATTATACATACAGATGATATATTGGTTGTCAATAACGATTATATGAATTTTGAATCCAATTATAGAGCATACAATGACTGATAAGATGTGTAAAATATGAGCGTCAACGGAGCGTCAACAATGTTTTCTCTTTCATGTTAAATAATCCAATGGCTATGCAACAACACCAATCTATAATAAATGTGAAGTCAGCCTCTCTATGCAGAAATGCTAGATACAATACTGTTACGACCGAAAAATCAGCGTCAAAGAAGTGTCGATGATTGTTGGTCATGCATCGTGGATAGTTCAATCACTATGCAACAACATTAACACACACTGTATGGATAGGCCACCTCTTGCTTCCAAAACGGTAGATACAATATCGCTACCACCTAAAGACGAGCGTCAAAGAGGCGTGAACAATTGTTGGTCATGCATCGTGGATAATTCAATGGCTGTGCACTGACATTAACTCTCAATGGAAGTATTGGACACCCTTATACGCAAAGAGGCTGATGACAATATCGCTACGACCTCCCAAAAATCAATGTCAACTCAGCGTCAACAATTTCTGGTCATGCATCTTGGATAACCTAAGGCATGTGTAACACTGTTAAGCCATAATCTGAACATTGGCCTCCTTTGTTTGCAAAAATGCTACTCACGATATCGCTACCACTTTATAAAAATAAGTGTCAACGTAGTGTCAAAGATTTTTGGTCTTGCATCTCTGATAATCAATGGGCAATGCAACCGCATCAACCCATAATAATAGTATCAGCCGCCATTATGAGTAAAAATGCATGGGACCAGATTACTACCACCTGCTCAAAATGAGCGACAATGGAGCGTCAACAATTTTTGGTCATGCATCTTGGATAATCCAAGGGCTGTGTAACAATATTAAGCCATAATCTGAGCATTGTCCGCCTGTATTGGCAAAAATGGTGGTGACGATATCGCTACCACCTCCTACAAGTGAGCGCCAACCGACTGTTAACCATTTTTGGTGTTGCATCTTGCATAATCAATGAGCATTGCAACTGCATCAACCCATATTCATAGTATCGGCCACCTTTATGGTCACAAATGCTATGGACTATATCACTACCACCTCCTGAAAATCAGCGTGAATGGAGCGTCAATGTTTTTGGTCTTGCAGCATTGATACTCGAAGCGCTGTGCAATGTTGTGAACCTATAATGAATGTCTCGGCCACCTCTATTGGCAAAATTGGTAGTGATGATATCGCGACCACTTCCTAGAAATTTGTGTCAACGGAGCATCAGTGATTTTTGGTCTTGCATCTTGGATGGTCTATGGGCTATGGAACGGTGTTCACCCACAATCAACCTAGCGGCTGCCTTTATATTCGAAAATGCTAATGACGATATCGCGTCCACCTCCTACAATTGAGCGCCTGCGGAGCATCACCAATTGTTGTGGCCGCTCAGTCAGCTACAGAGCAGTGAACTGCACAGCATTGTTCCTAAATTGAGTTTTATGCGGTCAGTCTCATCAATATGTCCTAGTATACAACTTCACAAATATGAAGATATTTTGAAAGTCCTGAAACTTACCTTTATATAACAGAGAGTGCTTGCTGTATTGATTATGCTGACACCTGGTCGTTGAAACGGGTTTATTGACCGTCAAAAATCCAAAGTCCACATCGCAGTACTACCTATTATATATGTGAAGAGACTTTGCAATTTGAAACTGCAGTTGATTGAGCAAGCCTACCGATCATGAGAATTTACCCACAAGTGGCTCCAGAATCCAACATACAGGGATTACAGGCGACTGTTCACAGCCCAGAATGAATGGACCGTTGTCAATCACGTCATGGCGGATTTGAGGCCATTCCTATACTGGACCCTGTAGATGTCGACAAGGCTTAGGGTCACATTGCATCATGTCATCACCATCTTCAATGACATGTTCAATCATCTGGATGGCATTCGGCACGCTTTAGCTAGGATGAAAACTCAATTGAAGGACGACTTGTTGTTTGCCATGAAGTTAGCGCAACAGAAGCTGTCCATATATTGTGCTGTCATGTTTCCAACGCTGGGTATGCTTCTGTTTTCTGCACCTATCCATGATCTTTGCTGCAAGTTGCGATCGTTTAGGAAGTGGGACAAGGGAATGGATATTGATCCTGAAAATGAGGCTTTGTATATTACCCAATACCAAGAGGCCTTTCTGAACTATGTGGAGAATCAATACAGTGCCAAACATAGATGTGATTAAACCCAAAAGTGTCCCGAGCAACAATCTTTTCCCCACTGCAACAGCTTCAGGATCATCCCAATCTTCCTTTGATCCATTCGATGTGTCCAGTGATGATAAAGAAGACTTAATGCCGAACGATGTGGCAGAAACGACACCCGGATGAAGAGATGATGTAGCATGCTTACAGTCGGCCACCACGCTCTAGTTGAATTCACCGCCTGAATCACCAAAGAACTGGGAGCAAGTTAATCCACATCTCCATGATTACCACTCCAACCCAATGGAGATTAGCAGTACAGTTTAGATAGCAGCTATTACCGACTGGTGGTGCCAACGAGAGGAAACGCACTCACAGTACACCAATCTCTCCAATGTGGCATGTGATATATTCACTATCATACCACATGGTGTCAGAGTGGAGGCCAGTGTTTCCCTTGGGCAAGTTGTTATCGGCTGGAGCCAGTCAAAAACCACAGGCAAGACCCAGCATGAGAAAGTCTTTGTGAGGCAGTTTGCTGGAGCCAATGACGGGATATTACCAGTTGGGGGCGCAGCATTGAATACAATGAACACAGACAACAACTCGGAAAGGATGAGAGAGGCGGAGGAATGAACATTGCACAGAAAGGCCAAGGCCCACATCATTTTGGAGAGGTGGCAGGGCAGCCAAAACCTATGTGCTACACAGAAGGCGAATCTCGCTCAACACAAACAGATGACAGCTGCAGGATACATTTTGGATACTGATGAGAGTGTCAAAGCATCCTTGTCACTATTTCCATGTGATGGAGCGGCTGCATTTAAATTGTTCAAAAGATCACCTTTGCCACCAGCTCTGTCTGCAAAGGACCTCCCTGGAGGACAAACTCATGGATTGAATGTCTGCTGAATCAAAAGAAACGACAGTCATACTGTGGAGAGTGATGTGGGTAGTGCACCAGTAAGTATTTTGAACGCCGAACATTGGCTTAACTGCGGTGGCTATTTGGATAATCAAACTGCCAGTGAAGATGATTGTGAGGCAGATGTTGAATCTGATATGGAGCTGGACAATGGCATGGAGGATACAGAAAGCCCAGATCTGCGGGATGTGAGTGCCACACCAAACGTTCCAGGATTGATTCGGCCAACACAGAAGTCAAAGAACATGGCTGAATAGAGGTTGGTGACTGTCAATACAATTGAAACAAGGTGGAATATGGGCAACAAGAAAAAAGTAGGACAGAATGCATCAATAGGTTTCATCAGGTTCTTTGTGTTTATTGACCGAGAATTTCATTTTGAGATATATCATGGGAAAATGGCAAGCAGTCGCATGTGATTATCGGTTGATGAACTGCTTTACAGCAGGTGCAATGTATCATTTGGCAAGATGTATAATTTATGAATGAATGACAGCGAACAGTCCAAGAATATTACAGGGCTTGGCTTCGCCATTGGGCTGAGTCTCAATCAGTCAGATTGGCAACCAATAAGTTCAAATCATTATGGGTACAATTATTAATAGCAGCAGATTGTGAATGGACAATGCAATAAAATGAGTGTCAATGGAGCGTTAACAATTTTGGTGTTGTACATTTGGTAATTTAAAAGTGATTTGGTTGCTGTTGTGCATAACTGACGTATTGGCAGCCTTTAGAGCAGAAGAGAAAGCTACACAGTCACTGCCCGATGCTGAGAACGAGCGTCAACGGAGCATCAACAATTTCCAGCGTTGCGTCTCGGGTACTATAATTTCCGACCGATCGAAAATATCCATTCAGGAGATATTGGCAACCTTTCGGGGTAAAAACAGTAGTGACTCACTCCCTGCCCCATCCTGAAAATGAGAGTCAATGGAGCGTCAATCATTTTTGGTCTTGTAAGTCCGGTAATTAAAAAGTGATGTTGTAGTGGTTATAGATATTGAATGCATTGCCAGCCTGTATAGGCAAAAGTAATAGCGACATGGTCACTGCCACATTCTGAAGATGGGTGTCAACAGAGCATCAACAATTCGTGGCTTTCCATCTTGGGTCATCTAAATGGCGACTGGTTGCAGACATCCATAAATGCTGTATTGGCTGCCTTCAGGGGCAAATACTGATGCGAAACGCTTCCTGCCCCATCCTGAAAATAAGTGTCAACAGAGTGTCAATGATGTTTGATGTTGCATCTTTGGTAATCGAAGTGTTGCGTTGTGGTAATGATTTATATATAAAGTAATTGCCATCATTTCGGGTATAACAGTGAGTGATATCTTCATTACCCTCTCATGAAAATGAGTGTCAACGGAGCGTCAACAATATTAGGTCGTGCTTATTGTGTAATCAAGGCATCGCACGGATATTCGTACCCATAACAGAAGTATTGACTGCATTCATTGGCCATCATGCACACTATTTTAAAAGAAACATGGATTCCAAAATAATCGATATCACAAACTTCAAAACATTCAAGAAGTGATTACTGGATGTTGAGTAAGCGATTTTGCTAAGATACTATTATCATGCGGCAAACACAAGAGCATTCTCTGAATCTACAGATGGACCCGCTGGACAATCTGCAGACAACTCACCCAATTCCGATGGGATGGAAGACTTCCATTGAACCATACCTGAATTGACGGCTGAGGTGTATTGGCAACCTGGATCACCATTTTGGCAGCAGTTTGGTACCGACCCGACCCGGACCCAAGCGACGGTCCAGAACCATTGCTGTCACTACCTACAAGTCAATGTTTCATGTTGTTATATGGTACAGACTTTCTGTCTACTGTACATGGTAATGGCTAACTGTTTGGAGTGTCACTGTCAGAGTGGTTGTCTGGCTGTAGTCAGAGTTGTTGTCCAAGGACTGCTGTTATAGTAGCTGCAGTCAGAAAGTTTCTGTCAGAGAGCTTCTGTCAGAGTGGCTGCTGTCAGAAAACAGCTGTCAGAAAGCAGCTGTCAGAGCGTTTCTATCAGAGTGGCTACTGCTGTCAGATGGCTTCTGTTATAGAGGATCCTGTCAGAGTCAAAGTCAGCACCTAATTACTTTATTCTTTGGTACTAGTCATTGATATAGTTTGAAATATTCTAACAACACAAATCTGTGAGATAACCCACAGGCAATTGAAACCCCAGCAGAGCAAACCTTGCAATTCATACCCAGATACCACAGAGAGCAAATCTGATAACACAAACAAACTTCGAAACCCAAGAACCTACCCTGAATGACCAACTTCGGTTCTGTCCCAAAAGTGGAAAGCATAGAAAGATCACAGCTTTGCTATTGTTCATTGCCTCATTGTAATGAACAATCAGGGCATAGCAGACCGCATATGGGGATATCTTAGAAATCCATGTCTTATATACTTCATCCACATCAAGGTAAATATCTTCGCTGGCAGCTCTCTGGGGAACGCTCAGTGCTGACAGCTTTGTTGGTGTTATTATCCGCTGTTTGTATTCCATTCACCAATCGATCAGAGGGGAGTTAACAGATTGAGTGGTACCTTGAGTTTGGTACTGACTGATATGTACTGACTAATTCACTGGACATGCAACCATACTTGCCATTCCATTGTGTCATTCATACACTAATCTAGCATAATGGATTTTCTGCAATTGTAATGGAGGTTTAAGCCCTTCTTGCTTATCAGATAGGACAAGACAAGGACCCTCATCTGCCAGCTGTTGGTTCATGACTCTTCACTGGGGCATGCATGTAGGCACTTATTGAGCTCTAGTCAACAAAACAATATTAGGCGAATAGGTGGCAATGCTGCGCACAACTTGATATCATTGTCATAACAACAGTCAATGACAGAGTTAAATGTATGATTTAGTAGTCATTGCTGACATGAGAGGCAGATAGGGGGAATGTGAATGCAGTGCTAATCAGTTTCCAGCGAACCACTCAATATGTGCACAATATACCCTCTGTCTTACTACCGCTATTGTCATTTGCTGTGAAGATCTTCCCAAGATATCGTTTGAGCACAGCATATGGTGGAGCTGCAAACTGCAAAGCAGCAACAACCATATCCTATATCCTATCCTTGACCATTTCTGGTGGGGGTATTTGGACTGTCTTCCCTGAGAAAGTTCTTACAAGCTTGGAAATAACCATCCTCAGTATGATTAGGTTTGGTCTATGCAAGTCAGCAAACCCAAAAGATAATGTGCAGTTTGTATGCAATCAAGATATATCCATCTTTATTGAGGCTGGGTCAATAATAAATGATTCAGTGATAATGGCAAATTCAACATGAAAAGTGGCCCAAATATTTTCTCTTGCACATAGTTTTACGCAGCACAAAGGCAAGCCTTCAGATTCTTACTCTCAGCTCCCACAACCTGCCATCTACTTGGTCGATCTAGTACTGTTTAGCTTCATAGAACTTTGTGAATGCTACATGTTGAGTGGTTACATACATTGGAGGGAAGTTGATGATGGGCTTTGGGTTTTTTGAACAGAATATGGCCCACTATTGTACACAGCAAAATTTGTGTGCTTAAAACCACTATCGCTTACTCACCAATAGTTTCCTCATTGTAGTGCTGTCTGTTCACCAAATCTGATATTTACATGACCCTTCTTAAATTCTCCACATCACCAATTAGGGGCATCATATCAGCATTCAAAGTCATTGTATTGCTGTGAACAAGTGATTGGAAATCAAGGCATTTCTTCTATACATCTGAAACTAGCATGATGCTGGCACATCAAACCTGTCCACAACCCAATGGTCATCAAACTTGACAGTATTGTGGAATGTATCTGGTGGCACCTTTGGTATCAATCAGGATAAACTCTCTAGAATGTGCAAGTTCCTATCCAAGTCTTCAGTGTATATTAACAAGGAAGTTGCGATTGATATTCATTCGTAATACATCACCGAGCGTAGTAGACGGAGTACCATATACATCGTGAGTTCACCGTAGTGCCATTTAACCATTGTAATACTCACTTTCAATCAGTTGCTTATTAGTGTGTCGCTGGAATATAGCCTGCACACAGTATCAAAGAAACCCAGTTAAAATATACCTCCACTCTACACATTTGAACTGTTGGCTGCACCTTGGTTAAACCACTAGTAGACAGTCTGAAGCATCAAACATCAGCAAAAAGTGGAAAAGGTATTGTGAGCATTCGGAGCATGTTGAAGGTTTTTGAAAGTCAAGTTCGCGTTTAGTCGATTTTGTCAGGTCCAGTTATACGAATCATACTCAGTGATATTGCACCCACAATATGACGGGATTTTCAAACTTGGTATAGTGTTCCAAAATAGGTAAAGCCTAGTTGGATACATTTCTTAATTGATTAAAGTCAGTTACTTTTATTTTTGAAAAATGTAATGAACATAGAATACCTTGCTGAGTCATGACATGAAACTTCACATTACTATTTCGAAATGACAAATCAAAAACAAACTAACTCAAATAGGAAATATTATTAAAGATATTCAGTTATTTGTCGATTATAGCTGGAGGTATTCCAAATATGGTTAGTTTCATTATGATTTGTCATGAAGATATATAAACCAAAAGTTTCATAATATTACTAAGCAAGCAATAGTACGTCTATTACATATTTCATTTTTAACAATAGGCTAACTATTGACTATAAAACAATGTAACAGACTAAGCTATACCCCTTTGGGAATACTATACCAAGTTTGAAAATCCTGCAAAGATATGAAAACAATTTTACTGAGTATATTTCCAGCCATAATACACTGCATAATTGAGAAAAGGCGAACTTGAATTTCAAAATCCTCAGAATACTGAGAATGCCATTTCATTTTTTGCTGATGAATGGATGTTGATTCTCTATGGTTTACTATAAAGAGCAGCTCGATGGCATGCCCACCTCCCAGAAGGATTACAGTATTTGCGATGTGCGGTCAACTCAGTAAAGTTGGTAACCGCAGCTTTCCATTCCGCCACTAGTGGTCCTGGACTATTTCAACCTTTGCATAAAGTCACCATGCTGTTAGATATTCAGGATATACTACAGAATTAATGTTCGGAGGTGCACCTCCCACCCTAGCTACTGAAACTCCCATCCAACCTTCTCCCCCAATTCATCATTTGCATTGGGGGTATTCATGTAGATCTCCAATTTTTCGTACCAAGGAGGTGGATTCTGGATCTTTTATTCATAGACATTAACTCAGTAACATATTCCAGCCAGTGTGGTCAGAGTCTGATGATTGTTGGTGTAGGGAATAGTATACCCCAAGACCATAACAGAGTTTAACCATGGAAATACTGCAACCTTCCACCAATAAATCACATTTCGCCAAGCTATTGTCCATCGCTGCCATACAGCTTACTACAGTCATTTGGTGTTGATAAACCTGCATGGGGTGGTGGAATGGCTTGAAAGATCTGATCGCCATGGTGATGCCGAACACCGCAATTCACTACTTCGAGTTATCTCTGCACAATTCAAGGTTATCTATCAGATCTACTACACTGTGACTAACAGTTTGGTTCATAGTACTGTTCTGATAGCGTCAGTGCCCTGACAGCAGCTCTGGGAGTAGCTCACCCAGAGGCTCTAACAGCAGCTGTGTGACCGGTTGAGCTCTGACAACAGCTCTGACAGTAGCTCTGACATCAGCAAAATGTATTTAAGTTATCTGAAGCCTCTGGGAGTGTTTGGACGTTGTCAGATGAGAGTCCTAGAGTGGTCAAAACCCTGGGTTGAATGGACCAATGCAGTGGCCATCAGGTGCACCAGGGAGCACTGGCAACCAATCAGTGAGGAGATAGATGGATTGGTGACAACCAGAGGAGTGTCTAGGAACGCAGGCACTAAGCCTGGGCAAACCTGTGAGTGAAGGTGACGCGATTAGAAGCAGCTGGTAATGCAGGCTACAAGCCTGGGAGTATTTCGAATCACTGTAGAGCAGTCTGGGAAAACTGACATCTTCTCTGGGTGTGCTCCAGGTGTGCCCGGAAATCATTGTTACTGCTTCTCATTATACAGTATTTTAAACTCATGTTTTCAGTTTGTATTCTCATCTATGGATCTATGTATCTATGTATCTATGTATCTATGTATCTATGTATCTATATAACTATCAACCTACATACAGCATATCTGCACTGGCTGCAGGTTGTGCTTAAGCACAATTCATTCTGCACCTGATGATGGCAATGGTGTGAATTTGGAGATGCAGTTGAAAGCTGTAACTGAGTGACCTTGGAGATGCAATTGGAGGCTGTAATCATGTAATCTTGGAGGCTTTGACTGAGCAAGTTCAAATATGAACTTGAAGGCAATAATCGAGCAACTTTGGGGAAGCAAATGGAGGCCCTGATTGTGCTATCTTAGAGGCCATGTTTGAGCAAGTATGCTGATGCAATTGGAGGCAATTATTGAGTGATTTTGGAGATACACTTGTAGGCTACAATGATTCAAACTTAGAGGCCATGATCGAGTGTGTTTGGAGCATTACTGGGAGGCCATAATCATATGCACTTAGAGGCCTTGATCAAGCGCCATTGGAGATGCACTCGGACACCATGATTGTAAGAACTGGGAGAATGCGATCAAGTGAGTTTGAAAATGCACTGTGAAACCATGATTATGCAAAATTGCAGGATTACTTGAAGGTGGTTGATCTGGAGATTGTCGATTGGAAGGCAAAAAAGGTGCTGATAGTCTATTTGTCGGTTAGTTAACACATGACCCTAGGGATGTGACAAATTCGCTGTCCCATTGAACTGTCACATATCGCTGGATGCTGGCGATGGATCTTATAGAGAGGGATGCGGGTAGGTAAAGTCATTTTCACCAGTCAACTCATGATTGTGAAAATGAAAGCAAGACAGTCAATCTTGGGTGGTAGCTGTACTTTGTGTATGCTGTACTCAGTGTTGATGCATGATCAAGGCTTGGAGATGTAGAGAGGAATAGCTTAACTTTGTGTTCAGTGATGATGGTAGAGCTGTGACTGAGAGAAAGAGATGGGGGATGATGATGGGAATGATTTGGAGAATGTGAGGGAATTTGGGAAATCAGGAGACCGTCTTGCCAGACTGTGTTCAGAATACGCAGTATTGGTGTGCTGATCAGGTGGATCAGAAGTCATACCTGCCTTATTGGGATTTGTCAATGGTAAATTATCCTGCACGCTGCATTCTATTATGTCCCACTCTCTCATGATGATTGTCCTCATTACCTCTCCTCTCTCTCTCTTTCTCATCCTCAAATCTAGCTGCAACTGAGAGCTCAAAATTTAGTCATCCCTTGTTATCTCCCCATGCAATGGTCATCAGTTAAGACCATGTATAGCATACACCAAAAATAGCATACCCTGAGTACAGCGTACACCCCGTACAGTGTACACCCAGTACAGCATACACCCAGTCCGGCATACACCCAGTAGAGTGTACTCCCAGTGCAGTATACACCCAGTACAGTGTATACCCAGTACAGCATCATCCCAAGATCAACTGTCACCCACACCTAGCCAGTCACTGATGTCTCATCTCTCATCTCTCAGCAGATGATGTTGTTATCCACTCTCTAGCTTCTCATGATTATGAGTTAAGCGATGAACAGAGTCTGAGGACAAAATATACCTCCCGACCAACCGCTACCAGATTGATCACCTCATGATCAACCCCAACCAGGCACTCCTCCAAACCCACTCAATCATTGCCTCCAAGTTTATCTCCACACCGGCTTGATCATGGGCTCCAAGTTCACGTCCAAACTCACTCAATAATGGCTTCCAAGTGCATTACTGAACTCACTCAATCATGACCTCCAAGTTTGCACAGTTATGGTCTCTAATTGCATGTCCTCCCTTACTCAATCATTGTATCCAAGTTCATCTCCAAACTCGCTAGGTCACGGCATCCCAGTGCACCTCCAATCTCACTCGATCTCTGCCACCAAGTTCATATCTCAGTTCAACTTCATGATGGCCTCAATCCAAGTATCTCTTCAAACTCGCTCGATCACAGCCCAAAAGTACATCTCAGAGCTAACTCAATCAGCATCGCCAGGTGCTTCTCTGATTGCGCTCGAGTCCCATCTGCGCCTAGATTAACCATATGTATATATATATATTGACTGTGATAGATAATACATGCCATATTATGATGTAGCAAAGATTCTGCATCAGCAACAACACTAGTTTCCGTCTGAAACACCCGGTTGTCCCGACGACTCTGACAGCTCTGACGGAACCTCATACCATCTGCCGGAGAATCACACGCTTCCCATTGCCCAGGCGATGAGTCGCGTTGTACACTCACTTCGATTATGTTGCGCCTGGGAATTGAACTATCAGAACAACATGTGTGTTACACTCTTCGCAGGGGCTGCAGTTATGCTGTACCTGATTACACAACGCCTGGCGATGTTTCTGCCTTTCTTCGGCCGATAGCCACATTTTAGCTCTCCGGTATTGCTATTTATTGGATGTCGCACTCGCCGCATATATGTTTAGCTCAGAGATTTTGTCACATATTGCAATACAGTCTTCGCTTTGGATTCATCGCTTGCCGTTGCATTTGCTTCACCATTATCGTATTTTACAGGTCTGAAATATACAGTCTAATCTTCGCACTCTCTAGTACTATGCCCTTAGTCCTCCACATTCTGCGTTGATCCATCATCGGCTTGCAATTCTTATTCCTCCTCATCCGCATACGCATCGTGGCCATCCTCGCACTCATACCCGTCGACATCACTGGCTCCTAGGTCAAACCTACTATGCCCTCAGTCCTCAACATTCTGCGTTGATCCATCATCGGCTTGGAATGCTTCATCCTCCTCATCTGCATATGCATCGTCGCCATCCTCGCTCTCATACGCGTTGAGATCAGAGGTTGCCAAGTAAAACCTCTCGAGATCAGTCACGGATCGTTGTCGCCGGCAGGCGGCGGGGATGGCATTGCGCATGTCGCTTCCATCAGCATCATCTTTGTAATCCCCGCTGAGCCCTGGCATCCCGAAATGAAGTTGGTCATCCGTGCAATTGTTGTCTATCGGGAAGTTTGGCTCAGTGCTTCCGATCTGAGGCTCCTCAAGCGCCACTTTGGAGGTCAAATAATCGAGAAGAATAGCATTGTCAACACGCACTGCTTTCACGCTGATCACCACAGCAGGCGTTGGCTTCTCCGCCTGTTGGATCTGACGCTTGACTGTAGCAAGAGTGTTGTTATACACCCACTGTTGGTAGCTCTCCGGTAGTGTGTTCCAGGTATTAATCAAGAATGCATATGTGTCTGCAATGCCAGGCGAGGTTAACAACTTGCGACCTGTTGCAGCGCAGCAGGTTGCATTCTTACCAGCGTCATTCTAGTAATTGAAGTATTTCGAACGATCAGGTCTGTCCGCTTTCAGCTCTGACGTGGAAGCTTTCGGATGAATGCCGTTGTTCTGTTGCCACTTCAGGAGAGCATGGCATAACGCGGTGCAGGTAAACATAATCAGTGGCGAGGGTATATAACTGTCCTTGTATTCAATCATGGAAGTATAAAATCCATCAGCCTACTTACTGAGGTTATTCGCCTGATGATAGAATATGGTGTAGATACACCGCGTGATTGCTTCCGACAGGAAGTAAAGTGGACACTGGCCATTCATTAGCACCATTCGACACTCTCTACGTTCAATTTGGACCGCATACACCACCTTCCACACTCTCTGCTACAGGAAAGAGATACTTATTGTCTGCCAGGAGGGAATCAATGAATTCCAAACGCTCTGCGTTGGATTCAAAGTGGTGGAGATCATATAGCTCTGCTATATTGTCCCTTGCTGATTGGATAAAATGGGATTTAACCTTATCGACTTGTGCGCAAACCTGGTACCAGTTTGAGCGTGTAATATCCAATGTGGGTCGTTGCTTCAGCATACCTCTTGCAAGATCTCCCATGAGCATGCCTCAAATGCTATGGACCAAATGTTGTTTTGCTGCATTGCAGTGTTCCAGTACATCTCTAATATCTACCGGTGTGGGGCTTCAGTGAATGCTTTCACAACGCATTGCGTTGCATAACTAACCGTCTCCAAGTCGATTGCACTTATAAACGGCCATCTGTTCCACATGTAACGCTCCAGGAGTCTGCCCGTTGCAAATACAAGACACGTCATGTCGGCCTGACCAAATCGAGGGATGCTGCGACTGACGGAGACCACTGATCGATGTGTAGACACCACCTGCGTTTGCAATTGCCACTGCCTCTGTCTCTGATTCCTTTCTGCGGCTGGCGTTCGCAGTGGATTTGTGATGATCGCACGGGCTTCTGGATTAGGGATGGGGGTAGGCAGGTTTTCAAGACAGCTGAGAGGACTGGGAGTGCTAGTAATGCCAGATGCGGGGCTGGATACAACGCGATGCGTTGAGTCTGTCTGTGAGGTTCCGCTGGGTTCTGGTGTGTTATGACTGCTTGTACCCGGCGTGGTGGTTGTAGTGATTATTGACTGTCGCTGTGTAGCGGACAGGGTGATATCTGCAATGCGAGGATTGTTCAGCGAAGATGAGGGGGTGGAGTTCTGACCTTGGATTATTGAGGCTACAGAACTCCCTCCTTGAGAGTACTCCCTCACGCCAGCCAGTACGGAAACGCGTCTCTTACCAGGGTTAAGTTTAGAATTCCTGGAAGGCCAACGCGTGTATTGATTCTGACGAGTTGCATGACTTCGAACATCTTGTACCACTGGAGATGTGACAGGGTGAGGGCTTTGGGAAGCCATCATACGATATGGATGTTCGACGTTGAGCCTGCAGCAGTACTTTCCTCTGCATGCATATGCAACGGCAGGCGACGGAGACTCCTATTTGAGCGACCATGGAGGGATTCAACAAAAATGGGAGGAGCAGTGTAGACCACGCTAGGCTCTAAACCGTGACAATAGTCGCAGATGAGATCTCGTCCAAAGTATTCAATTATGGGGTTCATTTCCATCAGATTTAACTCAGATCAAACTCAGCATTGATATTCACTGTTACAGCAACATCTGAAGGTCTATTTGCACTGCTTGAAGGGTGTTTCTGCCTTCAAGGCGCGATTGTCATCATATTGCACTCGTTCTTGGCAGAATACTTTGAACCATCGATTGTGTATATCTTCAGGTTTCCAGTGGAAATCCCCCTTTGGCAGACCTAAAAGCATCACAGAGCAAACAATGATGTATTGTCTATCCTATGACATCAGTTGCGTGTGCTTTTTCCACTGCTAGGCATTGGTAGCCGTGTTGGATGGTTGCAAAGCTGCGACAACCTGAGAACTACTCAGTTTGCTTCGAGATGCACGAGGTCTGAGTGGTAAAGATGATGTGTGATGCAGACACAACGCCCGGTGTCGTAAACTGTCCTCTCTGCGAGTACTAAATCTGGTCTCAAGGTTTGTCATTCATGAGGTGCCTGGTGGTTCTGCAAGATGAAGGCTGGGCAGTTTTGTGTTCGTTAACCAACACATTTCACAAGTTGAACAAAGAACTTGCTGGAACTCGAGTATATATATCCCTTCTTCATGCCTACACCTCCTTTCTCTTGTCCTCCTGTATTATACACACTGACAGCATGCTGATCTCAACATCACGTGACTTGCACAAAACAACGCCTCACATTCCAAAACACGCCCGATAACCTACACAACTGTGTACTCTCCCTACGGGCTTCCTTCCGCTCCATGCAACTGTATCATAATGCTAATGTTTCGGATGTAGATTCATTTTCAACTCACAGTGATGGCACCAAAGCGCAGCAGCAAAGGAAAGCGGAAGGCTGGGGCAAGAATGCCGACATCGGTTATGAATCGAGGCTTGTTGTTGGATTGGGACCGTATAAAGGGATTCATCTCGGAACACATCCGTGGTGTCATATGGATATACAATGTTGCGGCGTTAAGGTCCAGAGGGCATGGGACCTCTTTCATGATATAATTATTCTTGTTCCGATCACGACTCACCACGTTTCACAATTCCAGCTGATGTGGCTGCACCACAGCAGCAGCAGTTCGTGTTTTCAGGAGTGGTGGGCAGCCTTCCGCTCATATATGGGGCAAATGTTTAACAAAACCTGCGACCAAATGACCATTTGGAGGTGGGACAACCCTTGTGCCTTCAGGGATCGAGTCGATAGCTCCAATCTGCAGACCACCAGCTCGCGGGAGCTTAAATGCAGCATTGAGTGATTCTCTTTGTACACTAGCGAAGATCTCAGGGCACAGATTGAGCCGCCAAGCTGCCAGCGGTATGAACCAGGCAACTTCCTGGCCGTTAGACAACTGAATTGGAATGAGATCATCGGCGGGGATGATGACGATGAGAACTGCGCGGATTCCGGAGCGCCGAGCGCTGGACGGAGCCGTCCTGGTGATGGCAATGACAATGACGACCACGAGGGTGAGGAGGGCATGCAGGGCAGTGAGAAATGGACTGGGAAAGGGCAGGGAACAAAGGATGGGAAGGGGAAAGGGAAGGCGACAGAGGATGGGAAGGGTAAAGGGAACGGGAAGGGGAACGGAATCGGTAAAGGGAAAGGTATTGTTGAACAAACCCTTGGGGGAGATGGTATCTCTCGTGCCGTTTGCTTCGCAGTTGCAGAAGAAAATGGCAGAGGCAGACCTGGACACAGAGGGCTAACTAGAGCGGGAATATATAGAGCTGGAAGCATTACCCGCCATGTCAACTTCCTCAGATGATGATACTGAGTCTACCGAGTCGGACGGCGAATATGACTTGGAACGTGATTCTGATGTGGATATTCTCATGCAGGATGATATGGACGCGTCCGACGGCGTTGATTCAGATGGTGATGTGGATATGGAAAGAGACAGTCAAGGTGAGGGAGATGAAGAGGAGGATGATGAAAAGGAGGAAGAAGAGGTGGATGAGGATAAGGAGGAGGATGAGGATGAGGATGAGGATAATGGCAAAGAACCTCTGATGATTGACCAGGGAGAGATGATAAATACATTGGCTGACGATGCTGATACCATGGTACACGATCAGCCGACCGTGCTACCTCAGCACGGCCAAGTGATGCGCGAACATACCCGCCGCCCACAACCTCTCGTATCTGCCCCACGGCCACCCACTCCGGAGCCACGCCCATGACCACGAACTCCGGAGACTCATACCCTCAGTGGGCTGGAGATTTTGGGGCTTGTGACTCCGCAAGAACCTCACCCAGTGGTGCCAACTCTGCGAGAAGCTGAGGCTGCCCGAAACACCTCCGATGACAATGTGGAGCACCAGCTTCCCGGCGAATCGGCCCGTGGCAATAGTCTCCCCGATGTCCCTCCCCCTGATGTCCCTCCCCCGGATGGCCCTCTCCCCGATGTCCCTGTCCTCGATGTCCCTGTTCCTGAGGCCCGCCCGGATCACTCGGTAGGCGAGGAGGGGATCAGTCCTCGAGTTGCAGAGGTGGCGTGCGTTCAGGCTACGTTCGGGTTCTTGTCTTGTGAGTTTCTTTGCTGTGATCCATTCATCTCAGGCACTGATTAAGGCACACGTGGGGGTGTTTTGTTCGTTTGGGTCAGGGTTGTGGGCTTGTTTGTTTCCTTTGTTCTAATCTATTTATCTCAGGCATTGATTATTACACGCATTGTGAGGTTTTTAGATTGCCCATGGTTTATTATTGATATATTCATAGTGCTATGGGACATTGCACATGCAGCGTTTTTGCAACTCCTGGCGTGTAAGCGACCTCCTTGTGATGGTGTTCAGGCTCAATAAGTCTCTCAAGTATCGTGAGCTTATACCCACACCAGACTGCTCAGGCCGAGCACCAAATCTCGTCACTTTCTACCGTGAATACTCCACTCCTCGCGTGTCGTCGACAATGCCAGAGAAGACCCCTTTCCGTTGCTCCGAATTTTCATGCCAAAAGAAGTTCACCTCAAACAGTTGGCGACTTAAACATATCAAATTACACCAGCCTGTACACCTTCAAGTTGCACACCAGAAGAATCTGACAGGTCACAGCGCGCCCCGACGGGTTGAACCCGCTCAGCGTCGTGAATTCAACGCTAACTGTGATTCAGTTGAAGACTAGGACACGTTTGCCTACCTCGAACACCTTGAAAACATTGCCAACTTGGAGTCTCAATCACCGCCACATCCACTGCCGCGGACGGAAAAATACCCTGGTGCCGGTGCTCCGCTGAGTGATCACATTGCTGAGCCATGGGAACGCAACGCTCAGGGTTTCCTTTAGACGAACCTACCAAACAATCCCTACTACCCGTTCGCGACGTGTGAAGAGTACAAATATACCCATTGTGGGATGAAGCAGAAGGGCATCAAGATGTACTATGACAATGTGCTGAAGGAAGAAAACTCCACTCGACGTTTCCCAAGCTTCAAAAACGCCAATGGCATCCAGAAGCTGGTGGCTAGCATGCCTGATGATCTGGCTCTCGGCGAGTGGAAACCACACACTCTCGAGGATTTGAAATGCAATGCCAATCACCAACGCCCTATCAAATACTGGAGTCTAGACATCATGAAAATCATGAGATGGTTCATGCGGCAGCCAGCGTACGCGGAACATCATATTTACACCCCTCAGCCTTGCATTAACAGCAATATGCCACCGAAACTCCTCAATACCGAAATGCACACTGCGGACTGGTGGTGAGAGACACAGGTAAGGAGAGATACCCGAGTATGATGATGTGCTAACCAAGGTTCAATTAACGCTCAGAGTGGGGGATACACTGGTTCCCTTGATCATCATGTCCGACGGAACGCATCTCTCAAAATTTGCTGGCGACAAGAATGAGTGGCCTGTGTATATCACAATTGGCAATCTATCTGCGAAGCTCCGCCAGATGCCCTGAACGCACAGCATCGTAATGGTCGCTCTCCTGCCGATTCCGGCCATGAACCACATTATTCCTCAGAAGCGGCTAGATACACAGCGGCAAACAAACCGAGAGGTGCTGAACGAGGTACTCCAGGAGGTGCTCCTCCCTCTCACCTTTAGACACAATCCCTGCGCCGAGAGCAGGTATTAGAATGTTCTCTGTGCAGATGGCAACTTCAGGCAGTGGAGACCGGTTTTAGCAGCAGGGCTTGCAGACTGCCCTGGGTATAGCGACCTACATCATCTCGAGCAACATGTCTGTTTTTGTTGTGAGTGTCCAAAGAACGAACTTAGAGATGATGTCCCTCCTGACAAGCAACACCCCCGGTGGGATCACAACCTATATCCAAAGTTCAGCAATACCAACACCAAGGGAGCCGATGCCGAACTCTCGTCGCGCCATGTTCACCGAGGATGCAACGTATTTCCATATATTCCCCATATCATGAGTGACCTCCCAAAGCCCTACCTCCTCCATACAATGCCAATCGGCATGCATGATCACTTCCAGAAGTGGATTTTCCACTTCATGAAGGCGCACGAACGGCTCGACAAGTACAATGCAATATGGTCATCCGTGCTTGCTTACCACGACCTCACACCAAAAACTAAGTCTGATGAGGAAGTTTCTCAATGGAATGTGAAGAAGATGAAGGAAATGGGCAGGTACCTGCTGGGAGTTGTAACCCAGTCTCTACGACTCGGAGGAAGCCCCGCTCAGCGTCCCATACTCAATGGCGCAATTGACTGCACACGGGCATTGTTAGAATTCAATATGTATGCTCGATATAAATCTCACGATGATGATACATTGAGCTACATGGAGGACACCGTGTGTCGTTTTCACACCTTCGAAGGTGTTTCCTTCCTCGGGCAAGCCGGCAGAATGGTGAAAGCCAAAGCCAATGCCCTGAGAACGGAGCTTGTGCAGAAGCGAAAGGTAGACGAGAAATTACATGCCGAAACTAGGACGCCATCCAAGAAGCAGCGCAAAATGAACGCCTGGCAGGATTATATCAGCCATGGGATAGATGTTTCCAAGGAGTCAGATGCTGACTTCAACGTTCTGAAGATCGACTTGATGTCTCACTGGGTTGAACAGATTTGTCGATACGGAGCCTTCCAACAGTATTCTGCCGAGAGAAATGAACAAGCGCATAAAACGAATCTCAAGGACGGTTGGAATGCCTCCAATCACAATCCTAACTACCTGCCGCAAGTAATCACCTTTCAGCGTCGCATTCTCTTCTTCGACATCAGAGAGCTCAATCTCCAAGCCCTCACTCAACGTCGAGAGAACAGCGCTGCCACCCGCACGATCTTCCTTCTGGCACTGATCTGGCTGCCCCCATGAGCTCCCAGGCATATGCGAAGCCAGAATTCATGGGACCCCAAAACCGCCGTGATGGAAAGCATCCTGATGCTATGATCAAAGACTTCAGAGCATTACTCGACAATACCCAAGACGCAACACACCGTGTGACAATATACAACTGCACTCGGGAGTTTCTCAAGTATAAGAGTCGTAACAAGACGTATATATCGGATGAACAACTGCACGCAATGGAGCTCTGTATTTGCCATGGTATCAAGGTTCAAGTTGAGGGTTTAAAAGGTGAATGCATATCTCAGATTTGTCGATGCACAGGAAGCCAGAGCTGGCGTGGAGGGGACCGACAGAACGACTTGGTGTGGGTAAAGCATCGCCCAGGGAGATGTTATTGTGTGCGGAATGGTCGTCTCCCGTGGCAACTGAAACGACTTTTCGCAATCAAGCTCCTGAACGAGGATGGAGCTTTCGTTGAGTACTGGTGAGCCCTGGCGCTCACGACAATACATGAAACTCGGGTAACTTGGATCCCATCGGGAAATTCGTACAAGTGAGAAAAGCACCGGCAGCAGTTGTTTTGCAAGTTTTTAGCATGGGAAACATCGTCGGCTGCGCACACGTAATTCCAGAGATACCTATTACTTGGAAGCCAGGAGACGGACGGAACGAGCGATGGATTGTCAATAGCCACATAGATCTGGCAACTTGGAATGATGTGTATAATTAGTAAAAAGAGAATTGCAATTTGCGAGCAGGTAGGAGGAATGCGAGGAGAGGTTTTCGCAGCATCACCCATGGCATTGCAATCTTGATGCAAGTGCATGCCCAATGAACCCAGTCCTACGTATGGTCACAGTTGGCCTTCAATGCCAGAGTGTTTGTTTGAAATAGTAGACTGACAGAGCAAGAAGAAACTGGGAAACTGTGATGGGAGGGCGATATGCAACGCGTCTAATGGCATTGACGCCGGGCACGGAGTAAGCCGCCACTGGGATGTTTCTGACGGCTCTGATGGACCGCATCCACTCTGAGGGAGCCATTTCGCCTGGACAGAATTATTTTTTGCTGATGTGGTCATTGTAAGACAAAGATGTATGATACAAGAAATTTCCTGTGTGTATTGGAACCTTAAGAATCACTGCTGTGAGAATACTGCATCAAGTTTAAACTCTCCCTCAGCGCTGCACTGAAGTCTTTCAGCTACTCTCAAAGTCTCCATCTGACCTGCGCAGAGGTCCCAGCTGATCCCAAATTTTACCATCCTACAAGGCAAATATCATAGCATCTTAAATGCACCACCATAACTGCAGGTGCTTTCCAGTGTATATGAGATTGCTCTTACAGCATGAGCGAGCGCTTTGCTTAGCTCGAGGGGGACCTGGGAGCATCTGGAATGACTTGGAAATACTGGTGAGGTCAACCAGAGTGTCTGGGAGGTTTGCATGTGGCTTCTGGACCATTGTACATGGACGTGTTGGGTAGTGGCTTAGCTCTGACTGTTGTGCTATGGTTGTGACAGCAATCATTCTGACTAGGACAGTGACTCACCAGTCCATATCAGCATTATCTGCATGGTCCTCTATCAGTACTTGCACATGGGGGTTGTTAGCTGCCACTGGTTTCATTAGGGCAATGTTGGAAAAGTCACTCTATACCTGATGTGGTTGTTCCATGTCTCGAATCCCCTAATCTTGGTTGTCTCTATCAATAGTATGGCTGGGGGCAATTCTCAATGGTTTATAGTTAGTAATCTGCAACATTCCCAGTCTGGTATCATGCTGGTTCTCTGGCATCCCTGGTATCTCTTCCTTCCATTCCTCCTACACCTCCTCATAGTTCATAGAATGTACTCTATCTGCATTGATTTCATTTTGGAACTGTCTAGCAAATCAATAAGTAAAAGTTTGCTATTATCCTTCTCTTTGTCATCCTAATGGCCAATGTTTGTTGCAGGTTGAGGAGGTTGGTCTTGACATATTCAATCTCATTGTTGGCGTCATCCATTATGACCATCTTGTTGTTAGCAATGAAAGTTACACTCAGATGATCATAAATCTCAGTGAACATCAAACAGTGGTCCCAGCTAAATATTTAAGAAGAACTTTCAATCAGTGCAAATCAGGACATTGGATAATCATGCTGTGTCGATGTTATGCTCCCCAATCAAGAGTTATCAGCCCTCAATCATGCATCCACATCATATTGCTGAGTTATCCAGGTATCGAGTGCATCATAACAGTGGGGTGGATCATAATTCTTTGTGAGGTCACTCAGATCATGAGGGCTTTTCAATTTTCCCACACTATGTCCATGGTGATCATCATCAATCAACATTATAGAGATATCAATCCTGTCTTCTCTGGATTTTTGTTATCAAGATCTAGGTGAGGTGCCTCCCACAACGGAGTGAGCTGATTATGAAGTTGCAATGTGGTTAGGCCTCATGTGGTAGGGATGAACAAGTCAAAGTGGAGAGGGATCTTATGCATCATTTCATCTGAAAAAGTATTGCTTGAAGGTTCTGCCACAGCTGGTATTCTGAAAAGGGTCTAATCTAGGCAACTGACCATAGTATCCAGAAGCAACTATAATGATAAGAGACATTATCACTGATGATATCACCAACCCTGCGATTTCACTGTGTGCAGTACTGCTATGCCAAACTACAATATATCTCCTTCACTCCACTGATCCTCAGCTCGAAATTGTAGGTGCAATTGACTCAACATGAAATACCGAATTGTAACTACTCAGTTTAGTGGGATCGACCAAAACATGGTGTAATGAAGAAGCTGATGTCATCTATATAATCAGCGTGGGGTTTAACTCAGCTTTTCAATTTCTAGTAGGGCCGGTTGTGCTCTTTGACATACTTGTGGGCAGTGTTAGAAACCGGCCCGGGAAACCTGCCAGCAATCCGGTCTCCACCCGGAAACAAAATTGGCTTCTGTCCCAGACCCGTCCAAAAACCCAGACCCACTGCCTCTGAGAGGGCGAAACATGTACCCATACCCATCAAAGGGTCGGTTTTGCTGGGATAGGTTAAACCCATCGGTGCTAATCTGCAGGTATGCTTTTCAGGTTGTTCTATTTAAGGTCACATTCAGATATCCTACTGTTAATCACAAAATATTGACTGTGGAATATTATTGTCTTTTCTTGATTTATTGGCCGCCTTTATCATCAAAAGAAAGGAAGACGCAGTTCCTGCCACATCCTGAAAATGGGCATCAGTGGAGCATCAACGATTTTTATTCTTGCATCTTGGGCAATCTGAGTAGCAATTGTGGGCAAACTTTCATAAATGACGTATTGGCCGCATTTATAGGCAAAAGAGAAAGCGACACACTCCTTGCCCCATTCTGAAAATGCGCCTCAACAGAGCATCAATGATGTTTGATCTTGTAACTCAGGTAATTAAAAAGTAATTTGGTCATTGTTATACATAATCACAGTATTCGCCACTGTTATAGGCAAAGGAGAAAGCACCACGCTCCCTGCCCCATCTTAAAAATCAGCGTCAATGGAGCATCAAGAATTTTTAGTCTTGCATCTTGGTAAATCAAAGCGCAATATGGCCGTTATTGTCTATATACAAAGTCTTGACCATTTCTGTAGGCTAAAACGTTCATGAACACATACTTCCAGCTTTGTGAATGATATGTGTTGTTACTGTCCAGGAGGCTGTCGTGGGAATATCTCTGGCAGATCTGCCTAGACAGGCTTCCCACTCCTTGTTTAGAGATGTCTGGGATCAAGTGCCACTTAGATTACGCAAGATGCAACACCAGATATCATTGATGGACCATTGATGCTCATTTTCGAGATGGGGCAGGGAGCGTGTCGCTTTCACTTTTGCCTATACAGGCGGCGAATGCTTAGATTATGTATAACAATGACCAAATCACTTTTCAATCACCTGACTTACAAGACAGAAAATCATTGATGCTCCATTGACACTCATTTTACCATGGGTGTATCTGCAAAATGCAATCGATTTATTTGGCATAGTATATCATTCATGGTGTTTTGGAAACCTTTCTATCATCTGCATGTACTTTCTCCTTTATCACTACATTGTTCTTTAAAAATACATATAAATATATCCTTTAAATTATACTTTAAAGTGTCTGCAAATTGTATATTATAATACACTCAAAAATCCCATTGCTTTCTATCAATGATCATCTCCAGTTTCATGTTCCCTCAATAGGCTGCTCCCGTCTGCCGACTGGATGTCAGCTGCATTACCACGGAGCAGATTGTGTACTAAACAGTGGATGTTTCTTCATCAATCAGCAAATCTGGAAGAAAATCTTTATTGTGCTTGCGATCCTTGGTATATGCATCAAGATTGAGAAATTGATCATGCGGAAGAGGAGTAGGAATATACACATATGCGGGTGGCACACCATTAACTTGGGAACCATGAGCTACTTCATAGTCACTGGGTGGCGCAGGTGGCATTCCAGGTCGATGTGGCATCGGTTTGGGTGTCGGCTGTCTGCGTCAGTCTGGTGGAGGTGCACCTGTTGCTTTGTACGTCCAGTGCGTCTGCGGATTGTTTGCTCTGCAATTTCGGCAACAACGGTAGCCATGGATTTGATTTCCATGAACCATAGATGGGTGTGTTCATATTGCAGCCTTCACATTTCAATGCCGAAGAAACCCAACTCCCCGCTGGCGCTCATCTTGGACTTCAGTGTGAGGTTTCTAAATCAGGCATTGCGTTTCCTTGATTGCAGCGCGCCAACACCCTCCTTTGGCTATTTCCCTGGTTTCAACGGAAGGCGCATGTCCGACAGTTCTAGGTGTACCCGACCTACTTGTCCTGCCATAGTCGCAGACATGTTGAAAACCTACAAGAAGTTAGTTGCAGCTTCTAACAATGAGATTTGGCTATGATCTCTACCATACATGCTTCCGTAGCCTTCTGTAAGGTGTTTAAAGCCTGTTACATCCACTCTCGGGGATGCCTGTCACACCATATATCCTCGAACATTGCTGAGTTGACATTATTATGAAGCTTGATTTCGCGGATGGTGCCGACAAATGCCTTGGTTGAACATGGAGGTTTCCATTTACAGGCAGCCATATTGTGGTCACATAGCTCTCTATGTACACCAGATGTACATTATATAGTTAGTTGATGGCCGTCTACCTTGAAATGGATTGACTCACATCTTATCGAATGCCTCTTCTTGTACTTGCTGCTCTTGGGTTTACAGACCTTTTGAAAATGTACATTCTGGGGGATATTTTGGGTGACTGCATTGGCAGCATTGCGGTGGACTAACTGATGTCTGCATTGTTACTTTGTCCCAGCGGGTGGCGCATTGAACGAAGCGCCAGTCGGACGGCTTGATTCGGATCGGCTCACACCTTGCTGAGGTGTGTGTGGAGCCATTATTTGCCGGTGTGGAAGAGGAGAGGCAGATGATAATGAAAAGAAGTGGGAAGTCCTGAGGAATATATAGTTAGCTACATGTCAAAATGGAATGAGTAACAGCCAACTTGCATGTTCTACTCAAGATAAATCATACTGAGTATAGCTGCAGGTTGCAGGGGTTTCCAACCATCCCACGATTTGCAGTAAGTCTGTCCAATGTTGTTTGTTTGTTTACAAGTATAAATACAGGTGAACAACAGCCGAAATCTCATGTTTGTAAGGTATACAAAAGAAATTTATTCAATGGAAAAGACGTTTGGTGATGTTTGTTTCAACGAATTCCAGGGATCATACATGAAACAGACACTAAAAATCAAGTCATGTTTATGGTTAGCATTACTTTTCCCAATCTAGTGATAATCGAAACTCCCCAACATTTTGCTTTGTTCAAGTTGATAAAACGTACCAACCTTGACATAAAAGACACAGCTTGCCTCCATGAGGTGCATATGTTGCAACATCAAACATCTTGCCCAACAACAAAGTCAACACAAAATACAATAGTCAATACTCCAAAAGCAAACATTTCTCCACTTCTGGAAGGCAAATACGGCAAATTGACAACGCGATCCACACGACGACATTATAAAGCAAATGAAGACATCAGGTGCTTCGAAACAGAAAATGTCTGAGCCCTACGACAATATCCCAAGTTACGATCTAAAACAAGGCTTGCTGCGGAGAAATGATGAGAAATGCACTTTGGAAGAAACAATGAGAGAGAGAAATGGATCGAGGATTATGTGGATACAGACACTGTTGTGGCATGAAAGCATGTTGAAGACGTGGAGACAGTGATTAAGCAAGAGCACGAAGATATGAGGAATGCTGAAACGTTGGAATTGACAACAAGAAAGCTCAAAAAAACATTTGAGGAGATATTGAATGATATCAGGAATGCTCAGAACGATCTTGCAAGTTCCAATGATGAGAATGATGGTGAAGATGAGGAAGATGATGATGAACATACAGAGCTGGGGAAGCTCTGCAAAGATGATGAACCCTGCTGGGTGATGGGCACAATCTCCAAAACAGTACAGCAGTGCATGGAGAGTTTTCAATAGATACAGATAAAGCTTAACGAATTGATGCAACCAGGATTGGGGAAAGCGGCCGACTACTTCCGTGAGTCAAATAAGGAGTACTGGATGGCCAAATCAAAGGTTCCAGCAGTTCTGAAGCCACAAAGAGAAAAGGTTGCAGCCAAACCAGCTCCGAGAACATGTCAAGAGCTTATAAAGATTCTTTGTATCAGCCCCAGAAACTCGCAAATGGCGGAAGGGACATCTCGACAAGGAAGTTGTCATATGAAGCTAGGTTCGGGGAAACCACAGTCACACATATGCATAGCGTCTCTCCCACCCAATGTGTTGCCTGATTCGTCACTTATGAAAAAGGAGAAGGTTGTTGAACCCGTAAGCTTTTACCTCTGTATGCAGCCTCCCTAGCTCATCACCTCATGCAATTCAGATCCAGAAGAACAAATGGTGATCACTCATGCATCACCTGAGAATCACATAGGCAAATGTCTATTTTTGATGACATCAGGTGAAAAAGTAATCAGTGTACCAATTTTGCTTCGTGTCAGCTGTGTCTTAGTTTCAGTGACCAAATTGTGACACATGATACTTCATCTGTGCATATGCGAGGGTCATACGGGCCATGCAAAGGTTCTAGACTCCAAACTAAGTTCACAGACGACCAAGGAAGTTGATATTGTCGTGCCCGTTACTGTTCAGTGAGAAAGCGACAACTACATTAGAGGCAAAATATACAAACAAAATGTAATTCAGTGATGTCATGTGAGGCATAGAAGGAGCGGTCAATGAGCAACGCGAACCTGCATGAATGACAACCATTATTCTGCATTCATTCGTGCATCTAACTGCACAACTCTGCACTCAGACCTGGTGCACATGGTCGAGATTTTGAAAATCGCTTATTGTATGGTATGGAAATCAAGCAGAACGAGCTTGATGAGAAAAGGTGAGGAAGTTGGGCTATATATATCAAAAACAAGTGGATGGGTTTATTTGCTGTAAATTGCCCGCCGAAAGCACTCGAACATGATAGACCTGCTACATGCATCGCTCCGATAATATGTATAGTGGTGGATCAGGAATTGAGATGCATCAACGCTTGTTGATGCATATGGTTACACCAAGAAATGATATATTGGCTGTCAATAATGACTATATGCGTTTTTGCATACAATTGTTGAGCAGAAAATTACTGTTAGGATGTCAGTAAGCTGAGCGTCAATAGAGTGTCAATGATTTTTAGTCTTATACTTTCCATCAATGAAGGGTTGCATAGTCACATCCTCACAAACGGAAAGTATTATTCATCATCCTATGTAAAAGGGAAAGCAACATGCTCATTTCCCCATCCTAGCAATGTGGGTCAATGGCATGCAATCAATTTTTGGTCTTGTAAGTCCGATAATAGAATAAAGACTTGGTCACTGTGATTCAAAATCAAACAATTGGCTGCGTTTATAGGCGAAAATGCTAGTGGTGCCATCGCTGCTATCTCCTAAACATGAGCATCAATGGAGCATCAACAGATCTCGGTAGTACATCTTGGATATTCGAATGGCTGTGCAAAGACATTAACCAATTACCAATGTAGTGGCTGGCTTTCTGGCCAAAAATGATAGGGACGATATCACTACTACCTTCTCAAAATGAGCGTCAATGGAGCATCATCAATTTTTGAACTTGCATCTTGGATAATGAAAATGCTGTGCAACAGCATTGACCTATAATCGAAGTATTGGCTGCCTTTATGTGCAAAAATGTCACCAACCATATGTCTACCGCCTCCTAATAATGAGTGTTGACAGAGGATTAAAAGTTTTTGTTGGGGCTCAGAAAGCTACCCAGCAATGAACTGCATTGCAATATTCTTAAATTGAGTTTTCAATGGTCCATTGATTCAATTGGTCTTTTGCATACAACCTCACAAATATACCGGCAATGTCTCACAGGTCTTACTATTTTCTCGCACGTAGCTCTAGAGTCTATATTCCAGAACCAGCATTCTACATTACTAACATGGAACATTTGACAGTCTTTCAAGTACAAGTACGCAGCATTCAAATTCCTACCGCAATGTAGGATTCAATATCTTTAAATACCTCTTTGCTAGTAGTTATGATATCTGCCAAAAATGAACATGTCTTTATTCATGATTTGAGCAGCCTTACTTTACAAATCATATTTCATACTTGGTGGGCTTCAATGAATGTGGGCTCAAATAGTTCAATTTCTTTGAATAATTCTAGACATGCGCCTTGATTGGCATTTCTATTTGCACTCCGGAATTGAGGAGACTGGCAGCCCTGGCATCATATGTATTGTTTGTCATTCAGTTCTTCACCATCCAGCAGGACATGGGACCAGCACACTGCGGAAACATTTGCTGGCAAAAGTGCACATCGCCATGTGAAACAAATTGACCAAGTCAGAAGTTACTGAATTGACTAGTTCAACGGTTGATGAAACAGCTTTGGCCATACTGAAGAGACCAGGAAGCCGAGGAATTGCAATACTAAATTTGCAAATGCAATTCATATTCACCGTTTATGTTTGATCTAGATTAACTGGATTGACAGACAAAACGCTCCAAACTGGCAGCGACGGACTTTGTCACTACCGAATTTCACCAAGACACCTGGAATTGTTACCTCATGTTAGGAATTGTTTTGGCTCATATTCCATGGAATGCTATATCTAACCCAGAACCACGACAGTCATATAATGCATTACAATACTACCTGGTGCCACAGTCTGCCAGTATCCTTAGCAACATTAGCAGGAGGGAATACTCACTGAAAGTGGATGCAATTAAGAAGCAATTGCCATCAAGAAATAAAGTTGGTTTAGCTCAAGACAGGTGCACATCAACAGAGAAATTTGCCATGATTGCAGTCATTGATTACTATATGGATCGAAATTGGGCATTGCGAGAAGTACAACTTGCAATCAATGAGGTTGATATCCTATTCTTTTCCTATTTCGAAAGCTAATAATGGATGATAGGTCAAGAATCAACACACTGGAGCAAGGCTAGCTGTACTTTTGAAGGAAGTTCTTGATGGTTTTGAGCATACCAATGGCTGATTACTTGGAATTACGACTGCTAATGCTTTCTCAAACTACTCGATGACTGTAGAACTACAATCGACCCTTGAGGCCTCCGGAATCGAGTGGTCTGCATTGTGAAACCATGTACCATGCATGGCACATGTCACTCATCTTCATCTGGGTGCAGTCATGAGCAGTCTGGGTGTAGAAGGCCGCACCAAGTCTTGGGAAGCCGATGAGTGCAATCAGGAATTTGGAGAGAATGAAAGCATAGACATTGGGAAGAGCCAAAGACTTTGAAAAGAGGGCAATGCTAGAATCGACAAGGTGTTGGCCATGAGACCAGGTTTAGCAGAGCTAATTGAAAAAGTACATATTTCAAGAAATTTTGAAACTCCTGAAACGGAGCTTCATATAGCAGCGAATGCTGGCTGTAATGATGACCCTGACACCTGACCATCGAAACGAGTTCATTGACTGTCAAAAACCCAAAATTTGAATCGCAGTATGACTGATTATGGATGCAAAAACATGGTGGAATTCTACCCTGGAGTTGCTTGAGTGAGCCAACCAATTTGGAGAATTCTCACATGAGTAGCTCAAGAATCGTAAATATATTGATTACCATCCACTCTTCACAACACATGATGAATGGACCATCGTGAAATACGTCATTGAACTTTTATGCCCATTCCTGTACTGGACTCTGTGGATATCGGAATGGCATACTGTAACTCTGCATCACGTTATCACTGTCTACAACAACTTGTTCGATCACCAGCATGACATTATATCAGCTTTACCTAAGTAGAAGCGTCATTGGAAGGACGAGTTATACTTCGCCGTGAAGTTTGCGAGACAGAAGCTGTCCAAATATTGTGCAGAAGTGAGTCCAATGATGGGTATGCTTCTTAATTGAGCACACATCCTAGATCGTGTCCAGAAGTTGCAATTATTTATGACATCGGACCAGGGACTGGATATAAATCCTGAACACGAGACTTGTTATACTACCCAATACCAAACGGCATTTCTGAAGTATGTTGAGAATGAATACTGAGCCAAACATAGACATTTGCCTGTCATTAAACGCAAAAGAGAACCAAGAAATAATCTTTTCCCCTCAACCACGGCTGCTGGATCTAGTCAATCTGCTTTTGATCGATATGATTCATTCAGCGTTGTTGAAGAATGCTCAAGGACAACAATGTGGCTGAAACGACACCCAGATGGAGTGATCATGCAGCACATATATTGACAGCTGCAGGGCTCTATTGTAATTCACTGCCTGAATCACAAAAGAACTGGGGGGATGGTCATCCAGATCTTAATGATTACCACCCCGACCCCATGGAGATTAGCAGTGCATTTTGGATACTGGATATCTCCGGCTGGTGGCGTCAACAAGTGGAAACAGACTCAAAGTACGGCAATGTCTCCAATGTGGCACACGATATAGTGTCTGTCATACCGCATCGTGTCAGAGTGAAGGCCAGATCATCCCTTTGGCAAGACTATATCGGCTGGAGCCAGTCCGGAACCAAGTGCCACACCCTTTACAGACAAGTTGCGGTAAGGTTGTTTGCTCAAGCCAATAATGGGACATTGGCAGGCAATGACCCTGCATTGAATATGACGAAAACCAAAAACACCTCAGAAATGGAGCGAGAGGTGGAGGAAAGTAAATTGCAGAGAATGGCCAAAGTCCACGATGTGTTTGGAGAGATGGCATGGCAGCAAAACCGTACATGCTACAGAGATGGAATCTCGCGCTCAAAACAAGCAAATGACAGCCGTAGGATACATTGCAGATACTGAGGACATCCTTAAATCATCCTGGTCGAACTTTCAACTTGATGGTGCAGCTGCATGTACATCGTCAGAAAGATCACCTTTGGCACCAGCATTGTCTGCACAGGACCTCAACGGAGGACGAACTAAAGTATTAAATCTCCACAAACAGGACAGGATCGACTGTCATCCAGCAATACGTGATGAGCATAATGCTCCTGAAAGCCTTTCGGACGCCAAAAATTTGCTTGACTGGAATTGTGACTTGGATAATCCAATGAGGGTGAAGATGGCTGGGAGGCAGACGATAAACCCAGTATAGAGCTACACAATGGCATCTAGGATCCAGAAAGCGCAGAGCAAAGGGATGGAAGTGCCACACCAAATGTTCCAGGATTGATTTGACCAACATGGTGGTCAATGAAAAAGGCTGCAAAGGGGTTCATGATGGTCAATGCAATGGAAACTAGGAGGAATAGGGGAAACAAGAAAAAAGTATGACACAATGCAGCAATATGTTTTCACCAGGTGCTAGATTTTGCTTGACCGAGAATTTCGTTTAGAGAAATATTATGGGAGAATAGTGAGCAGTCACACGTGAATATTGTTTGATAAACAGAACTATTTTGGGGGAAATGAATTATTTAGCAAGATATATAAATGTTAATAGAATTAGAGCGACTAGCGCAAGAATATTATTGGGCTCCGCATTGCTTAAGGGCCGAGTCTTAATCAGTCATAAAGGCATCCAATAAGTTCAAATAATTATGAACACAGTTATCGATGGCTGTAGATTTTGATTGGACAATACATCAAACTGAGCGTCAACAGAGTGTCAACGATTTCTGGTCTTGTTAGTCAGGATATTGAAAAGTTATTTGATCACTGTTATGCATAACCAATGTATTGGCAGCCAGTATAGGCAAAATCGAATGCGCCAGAGTCACTGCCCCATTCTGAAAATGAGCGTCAACTGATTGTCAATGATTTCTGGCTTTGCATCTTGGGTAATCTAAGTGGCGATTTGTTGCAGGCATCCATTAATAAGGTATTCACCGCCTTCATGGGCCAAAACAACAGCGACATGCTTCCTGCCCAACAGAGAAAATCAGTGTCAATGGAGAATCAACAATTTTTGGTCGTGCATTCTCGGTAATTTCAGTGTCGCTGTATGGCAATAATTCATATTCAAAGTAACGGCGGCCTTTTCAAGCAAAACAGTGTATGACATCTACATTACCACATCATGAAAATGAGTGTGAACGGAGCGTCAACAACTGTAGGTTATGCATATTGGGTAATCAAGGCATCGCATGGATACTTGAGCTCATAACAGAACTATTGACTGCCTGGATTGGCAAAAATCAAAAATATAAAAGGAAAAACATGGATTCCAAAATAATCAATATCACAAACTGCAAAACATGCAAAAGGAGCTTACTGGATGTTGAATTTGTGATTTTGATAAGATACTATTATCAAACAGCAAAAACAAGAGCATTATATATATCTACAGATGGACCGGCTGAGTGATCCGCTGCTAACCTGCCCAATTCTGACTGGTTGGGAGATTCCTGTTGCACCATACCTGAATTGACAGTTCGGGTATACTGACGACACAGACCGCAAAATTGGAACGGTCTGGTTTTAACCCGGATCCGGATCCGAAGTGAATGTCCGGAAACATAGCTAACACTACTTTTGGGGCCTGGTGGTGCTGTGTTGTATGTGGTTGTGGCTCTTCAGGTTACTCTCCTCTGTCAACATGAGATGTGTCTTTACATTGTATGGACATCATCCTCATTTATCTGCCAGTACAGTGCAAGTCCTAGGTGATTTTAAGAGATTTCAGCATTGATGACAGTAATTTCAAATTTGCCAGGTCGCTGTCTGTTGTTGTCAGTATCTCAATGTCAGTAGTGTTAGCAACGGGTCCGGGTAACCTGCCAGCAGTCCGGGTTTTGACCAGCGGTTCAGTTTGGTTTGGTTCCAAACCTGGCCAAAAACCCAAACCTCTCATGTCTTGGCAGGTTGGTACCCGGACCGTACACAGAACCTTGGATATTGGGCCGGGTTGGAACCGGACCACGGTTCCAACTTTCCGGTTCCTGCCGCTTAGGCTCCAATTAAGTATTGGAGTTCTGATTGTATCGTGACATGATCAATACGTAGATTGTGCAGCGTTAGGCGCTCATTCACTTCCCGCTTACAGCTTTGCGATCCGACTGATTTTCGTTAAGTGGCTGTGAAATCACGGCCAATATCATGCGAAATTCGCGGGTTTTCGATAGCGACCCGGCGAATATTGGTCCTATTGCATTTCTGAAAGCGGGAGGTTAAAGAGCGCCTAAAACTGCACAATCTACATATTGATCATGTCATGATACGATCAGAACTCAAATACTCAATTGGAGCGAACAATCTGGGCTTGCAATGGCAGGGTTTTGAGGTGAAACCCGGCCCAAATGCAACGATCCGGGGTTTTCATGTGGTAGAACCGTTGCAACAGTTCGGTTCCGGTTCCGACCCTAACCCGGAACCGTTCTAGCAGGTTGGAACTGTTGCTAACACTAAATGTCAGAGACTCAATGTGATCAAGTGAATAACATAAACTCAATGTTAGAGATTCAATGTTAGAGTCAGATTTTGTAACCTGGGCATTTGACTTTGCTACACCTTGCACGTGGGCATACACTTTGTGATAAGTATATGAAGAGTTGGTGGATTTGTCATATTTAGTTTTCTATTCCTGGACTGCTGGAAGATATTCTGTGTATGCAGACCAGCCACTCTCAGCATCTCTATCCTAGGTTGGCTTATTCTGCATGGATGCCAAAATGTCTTTAGTGTAGTTCCAAATGCCAGTGGACCATCTCCTTTGTCTTCAACATTCGGTTACAATGGTGACAGTTCTACAGATCTCACAGTCACTCGGTAGAGATGAGGATTGTGGGTGGATATGAAGTCTGGCATGTAAATGTTGATTGCTTTGAGTGAATTGGTGAGAATTGTATCTGGGATAAACCAACCAGTACAAGATTTGGAAGGCAGTGGGCGGTTGTGAAGTGCAGACATGGGGATATGTGTCTGGCCAAAACATCAGCTCACATTGTTCAGTTTTGGGAAGCCAAAAATGGCTGATAGAAACAGACTTCCCACACCAGTAAACAATGGCTGCTAACAATGGAGTGGGGTACAACAAACATCACAAGTCTAGGCTAGAGTCTAAGTCAAATAGGGGTAGGCTGAATACACTACTGTGGAGAGTGTAATAGGAGCCTTACTATAATTGTTTCCAGGGACAGTGGCACTTAATCACAATATTTCACCTTGAATTATAAATTGCTTCATTTGCGCCTCATGAGGCCATGCGTTACACGGTGGGTAGGGAGGGATGACGGATAATGCATCAAGGAATGGGTCCCGTATAATCCAGAATGGATTTGTGCTACAGAAAGGCGGAGACTGCGAAATGTGGAGAATGGGACGCAGTGGTGCTGAAGTGGTGGCGGCATCATGTGTTCCAATAAGGAAGTGGTGAGTGGTATTGTGATGTCGGACGATGTGGCATGTTGGAACTGATAAGATGGTGGGTTGGTGCTGTGTAAGATCATGAGGACCTGTTCAGATGATAAATCGAAGCATGAGGAATAATTCGAAGGTGGTAGATAAATTGTATATAAAGAGAGGTTGTCTGTTGTTGGAGGATTTCCCTTTCTTCTCTCTTTACTCATGCTCTTCAATGACAAACCGATACACTACTTTCAAACAGCATCGGCTCATGTCTTGTCTTGAGTTGTCGATACATAATTCAAATGTTCCTGTCTCACTGCCAAATTTTATTATCGTTACCAGCATCACCTACACCCAACCCTGCCCATTACACCATGTCTCTTTCCAACATTGTGGTCTAACTCATTTCTGCTCTTCAACACATTTGCATCTTCACCAACATTCCAGCAATATTCCTGCATAATACGAGCTCGACTACCAAGTAGCAGACAATATTTCCCAGTGTAATAATAATACACTAAGCCAGTGAGCTCACAGACATTTCCCCCAATCTATAACTGCCAAGTAGTGTTAGCAACAGTTCCGGTCCGTTGCTTCGGCTCGGGGGCTGGGTCGGAACAGCACCGTCACCAAATTATCTTTCCGGGATGTCATTACACCAGAACTGTCAATTCGGGTTCAGCTCAATGGAAATCTCCGACTCAATCTGAATTGGGCGGATTATCAGTGGGTTGTTCAGCGGGTCCATCTGTAGATTGATATAATGCTCTTGATTTTGCTGTCCAATATTAGTATTTGATCAAAATCGCTTATTCAACATGTAGCAATTACGTTGTGAATGCTTTACAGGTTGCGATATCAATGATTTTGGAATCAATGTTTTTTCTATTGTGATTTGGATTGTCGACAACTAAGGTGGTCAATAGTTCGGTTATGAGCTAAAATAACTGCACAATGTGTGGATTACCCAATATACAAGACCAAAGATTGTTGACGCTCCGTTGATGTTCATTTTCAACATGGGGTAACAATAATGTCATGTACTGTTTTGGCTGAAAAGGCCACCAGTACATTGTATATAAATTATTACCACAAAGCTAAACTTAGATTACCAAGGATGGGAGACCAAAAATCGTCGAGGCTCCATTGATGCTCATGTTCAGGATGGGTCAGGGAGCGTGCCGCTGTTGTTTGTGCCCCTAAAGGCTGTCAATGCCTCATTTATCGATGTCTGCAACCAATCACCACTTATATAATGCAAGATGCAAAACCAAAAATCATTGACACTTCATTGATGCTCATTTTCAGAATGGGGCAATAACTGTGTTGCTTTCTCTTTTGCCTATAAAGACTGCCATTACATTGATTATACCTAACCACTACCAGATCACGTTGCAATTACCCAACTTAAACGATGAAAAATGGTTGACACTCTGTTGACACTCATTTTCATGATGGGGTAACGAAGATTTCACGCATTGTTTTGCCTGAAAGAGGCTGCCAATACATTGTATATGAAATATTACCACAGATCAACACTTACATAATCCAGGATGCAAAGCCAAAAATCTTTGACGCTCGGTTGACCATCATTTTCAGAATGGGGCAGTGACCGTGTCGCTTGCTGTTTTACCTATACAGCCAGCAAATGTATCGGTTATGCTAAATATCGACCAAATCACTGTACAATTACCTCGCTTATGAGACCAAAAATCATTGACGCGCTGTTGACGCTCATTTCATTGAATTGTCTGGTCAATATCTGTGGCCATCAATAATTGTACAAATAATTATTCGAACTTATTTGTTGCCTTTCAGCAAGATTGAGTCTCAGCACTATAGCAATACTGAGCCCAGTAATCTTCTCAAATGGGACACTCACATTCTACCAGAATTGAGATACCGAGCTAAATGATTCATTCCTGCTGCTATACTTCTGTTTATGAACAAATATCCAAATGCGACTAGTCAGTTTTCTGCCATAATAATTTGCTTAGTGAAATTCTCGGTCAAGCAACATATAGAACCTGGTGAAAACATATTGACCCATTCTGTACTACTTGTTCTTGTTTCCATTATTCCTCCTTCTTTCCATCGCAGTGACCATCATCAACACTGTTTCTGCAAGGTTCATTGACCTTGGTGTTGGCAGCATCAATCCGGGAATATTTGGTAAGGCACTCACATCCCAGTGGACATGGCTTTACGGAACCTCAATGCCATTCTCAAGCTAAATATTGGATTTGTTGTTTTCCTCCCAGTCGTCATCACTTCTGTCTGGATTATGAAAGTCACCATTCCAGTCAAGCCAATTTTCGGTGTCGGAAATGTTTTCAGGTGCACAATGTGAATCACTGTGAGCTGGATGAAGGTCGATATTTTTGATTTGGTGGACATTTGATAGACCAGTTCGTCCTCCACGAAGGTCCTTATCAGACAAAGCAGGTGGAAACAGTAATCTTTCTGACAATTCAAATGCAGCCGCACCATCGTGTTGAAATTTTGACCAGGAAGCTTTGATGATCTCTTCGGTATCTGAAATGTATCCAACAGCTATCATCTAGCTGTTGTGGGTGCAATATTCCTTCTGTGTAGCATGTAGGTTTTGGGTACCCTGCCACATCTCCAAAAAGTTGTCGAGCTTGGCCATTTTGTGCAATTTCCATTCCTCCACCTCTTTGTTCAATTCCAAGTCTGTTTCAGTGTCTGTGGTATCCAATCCTGAGTAATCGACTCCCAATATTATAATTTCTGCTTGAACACACTGCCTTGCTATGACTTGTTCCCAAAGGGTCTTGCCAGTGGTTTTAGATTGTCTCCAGCCGATAACATCTTGCCCAAGGGAAAAACTGGCCTCCACTCAGTCACCTTGTGGTATGATACAGAACATGTCATGTGCCACATTGGAGTGATCGGGGTACTTGGAGTACGTTTCCACTCGTTGATGCCACGAATCTGTAATATCTGGTGACCAAAATGTACTGCCAATCTCCATGGGGTCGGAGTGGTAATCATTATGATTGGGTTTAATTTGCCCCCAGTTGTTTGGTGCTTCAGGCGGTGAATTGAAATAGATCCTTGTGGCGGTCAATAACCATTCTGCGCGACTGCTTCGTCCAGGTGTCGTTTCATCCATCCATTCAGGAATTAACTATTCTTCATCATTGCTGGAAACATTATATGGATCAGAAGACGATTTGCCTAATCCAGAAGTGTTTGCAGAGTGGAATATATTGCTGCACGTGACCATTTCAGATTTAATGACGGACATTCATCAATGGTTGGCAAAGTATTCGTTCTCCACTTACTACCAAAACTTCTCTTTGTATTGGGTAGTATCAAAAGCTGCTTTTTCAGGATTAATATCCATTTCCTTGTCCCACTTCCTAAATGATGGCAACTTCCAGAAAGGATCAAGGATATCGGCCGAAATGAAAAGCATCCAGGCCATTGGAGTTGCATCAGCATTATATTTAAACTGCTTCTGTCGCGCAAACTCCATGGCGAAGTATAAGTCCTCCCTCTATTGAGTCTGCTTCTTGGCCAATGGTCGCATAATGCCATCCATAAGATCGAACATATCATTCTAGAGAGTGATAACACGATACAGAGTTACCATATGCCATTTCGAGATCCACAGGGTCCAGTATCGGAATGGCCTGAAAACTTCCATGATGTACTTGGCAATGGTCAACTCATCCTGAAATGTGAAGAGTGGCCAGTAATCACTGTATTTTGGATTGGTGAGCTACTCGCTGGAGAATTCTCGTGATCGGTAGGCTCACTCAAGCAACTTCGATGTGATATTCCATTCTGTCTTCACATCCGTAATAGGTAGTACTGCAATTCGTACTTTTGCATTTTGACAATCAATGAACTCATTTGATCAACCGGGCGTCAATGTAATCAATACAGCAAGCATTCTCTGTGATCTGAAGGTCAGTTTAAGGTCATTCAAAGTGTCCTCAATTATGTACTTTCTCAATTATCTTTGCTAAACCTGGTCTCATGGCCAACACCTCATTGATTCTAGAATTGCCCTCGTTTTGCAGTCATTGACTCTTCCCAATGGCTGTGCTTCCATTCTCTCCAAATGGCTGATTGCTCTCATGGGCTTCCCAAGACTTAGTGCAGCATTTAACACAGAGACTGCTCATGAACGCTCCCAAAACAAGCTGAATACCATGTGCCATTCATGGTATGTAGTTGCTCATTGCAGCCAACTTGATTCCGGAGACCTCAAAGGTTGATTGTAGTTCCCAAGTCATGGAGCAATTCGAGGAAGCATTGTTGCTCATTATTCTAAGTAAATGGCCAGCGGTAAGCTCCAAATGATCAAGAACTTCTTTCAAATGTGTGGCTAGCCTTGCTCCAGTATATTGACCCTTGCATCAGCAAAATGTAATTCAGTCCGGAAGCCACACGCAAACCTCCCAGACACTCCGGTAGCCGTCACCAGTGCTTCTAAGTACTTCCAGATGCTCCCAGCCCCCCCTGGAGCTTTGCAAAGTGCTCTCGGACTCTGCAAGAGCATTCTCAGGTGCTTCTGAAAGCACCTGCAGTTATAGAGGTGCATTCAGGATGCTACGGGATTGACTATTAGAATAGTCAAATTCTGGAGCTACTGAGACCTCTGCGCAGGTCTGCAGGAGACTTGGAGAGCAACTGAGACCACAGCGCAGCTCTGCGGGAGACATTGAGAGCGGCTGAGACCTCTGCTCAAGCTCTGCGGAAGACCTGGTGCCATATTCTCACAGCAGCGGTTCTTAGACAGCGGTGGTTCCTAGACAGCAGTGGTTCTTAGGGTTCCTCAACCACAAGGCATTTCGTTGATCATATTCGTCTTTGTTACAGTCACCACATTTGCTACATCATGATATGGCATGTATCATCTAAGTCTGTCAATATATATACATACGGAGATACAGCGATAACGGGGATGGACTTAGCGACAGCGAGTATATATTTGGCAGACACCGGGGTAGATAGACAACATCGCATTATACGAAATACACACTCTTCCTTTCACAGATCTTGGTCTCACGCACCCTTGCCGAGCTTTCAAAGATCCAAGCAATTTGTGTTGTTCAACATGGCCGAGTATCCTTTCATATCCTCTCACCCTCTTCCTACACTCCTCGAGCCGGAATGCTTCTTTCTTAGGAACTCTCATTGGATGCAATGCGAGGTGCGGCGGAGTGTTGATGATGGGCTGTCTGCTTTCGAGCTCCACCATCTCACCACACCGTGTTCGAGTGAACTTAGAGATGCACTCAGAGGCCTTGATTGTGCGAACTTGGAGGCCGTAATCGTGCAAGTTTGGAGATACACTTGGAGGCTGTGATCGAGCGAGTTTGGAGATGCACTTGTAGGCCGTATTCGAGCGAGTTTGGAGATGCACTTGGAGGCCGTGATCGTGCGAACTTGGAGGCTGCAATCGAGCGAGTGTGTAGATGCAGTTGGAGGCAGTAATCGAGCGAGTTTGGAGACCTCTTGGAGGCTGTGATCATGCGAACTTGGAGGCCATAATCGAGCGAGATTTGGGATACCCTCAGAGGCCGTAATCGAGCGAGTTTGGAGATGCACTTGGAGGCCATGATCACGCGAGTTTGGAGATATGCACCTGGAGGCCATGAGAGTGCGAACTTGGAGGCTGTGATCTAGCGAGATTGGAGGAGTACTTGGAGGCGGTCAATCTGGAGGGAGGCGACACGGGATCTGAGACTCTATTCATTGGTTAACTCGTAATTGTGGGAATGTAGAGAATTGAGTACAACATGGTCTGCCGAGTGATGAGAAACTGGCTGAGAGCGGGAGACAGTCGATCTTGGGATGATGCAGTACGCCGTGTATGCAGTACTGAGTGTATGCTGTACAAGGTGTATGCTGTACTCGGTGTATGCTGTACTCAGTTTTAACTCTTGATCATGGCATGGAGAGATAGAGAGGGATGACTTAACTTCGTGTTCTTAGGTGACGGTAGAGTTGACGACAAGATTGAGAGAGATGGGAAGAGATGGGGCAAACCATCATGAGAATCCGGGACTTAGAGAATCTTGTGTGCGAGTCAATGTCCCATCCCTGATACGGCATGTACGAGTCCTGATTGGGCATGTAATTACACCGATACCAGGTCTCCCCAACCAAATCAGGCAAGTCGTACCGCTGATTTCTCATTTCCGCTCATATCCTCCACATCATTCTCATCTTCATCCCCCATCTCTCTCTTTCTTGTGCACAACTCAACCATCATCGCAGAATACAAAGTCAAGTCATCCCTCTCTATCTCTCCATGCCATGATCATGAGCTGACACCGAGTACAGCATACTCCGAGTACAGCATTCACTGAGTACAGCATACATCCAAGATTTTTTGTCTTCCCTTCATTCTCATGATTACGAGTTGACCCCTGAATGTAGCTTGAGCTTTCGGTGTACCTCCCTACACGATGGACCGCCATCAGCCAGCTCTCCATGAGGGTACAAAGGTAAAGTCACATTGTCACATTCCCACGGTTGCAAGTTAACAAACTGATGAATAGTCTCAGCACTGGGCGCGCCGTGCATTGACAGCCACCAAGTACTCATCCAATCTCGCTCAATCACGGCCTCCAAGATCATCTCCAAACCCACTCGATCGCAGCCTCCAAGTGTATCTCCCAACTCCCGCGATTATGGCCTCCAAGTTAGCATGATCATGGCCTCCAAGTGCATATCTCCAAACTCGCTCAATCACGACCTCGAAATGCTTCTCCAAACTCGCTCGATCATGGCCTCCAAGATCATCTCCAAACCCACTCGATCGCAGCCTCCAAGTGTATCTCCCAACTCCCCCGATTATGGCCTCCAAGTTAGCATGATCATGGCCTCCAAGTGCATATCTCCAAACTCGCTCAATCACGACCTCGAAATGCATCTCCAAACTCGCTCAATCGCGGCCTCCAAGTTCACATGAGCATGGCTTCCAAGTGCGTCTCCAATCATGTTCGATCACAATCATGAAGTGCATCATTAAGTTCACTGTATCATGCCCTCCAAGTGTATCTCCAAATACCCTGGACTACCGCCTCCAAGTGCATCTACAAACTAGCTCGATCACAGCCTCGGAGTGGATCGCTGAGTTCACTTGATCAGTATTTTCGGGCGCACCTCGAATTGATCTCAAGTACTGCCTGCAGCCAGTCCAGATATACCGTGTGTAGATGGGTAGCTATATGGATACATGGACGACAATACAAACTGAATACATGAGTTTTAAAAATCGTTGAACGATCAGTAGTAGCTATGATCTCCAGGCGCACCAGTAGCGTTCCCAAAGAAGATGCTTTTCCGAGACCTGTGCTCCCAGGCCTGTCTTCGGCACTCCCAGGTGCTCCCATGCTTGTCGTCAGCGCTCGCAGGCTTGTGATCGGCGCTCCCAGACTTGTTGTCGGTGCTCCCAGGCTTGTTATTGGCGCTCCCAGAATTGTCGTCAGCGCTCTCAGACTTGTCGTCGGCGCTCCCAGACTTGTCGTCGGCGCTCCCAGGTGCTCCCAGGTACAACCAATGTTCTTTCTGGCACTCCTCGGTGTTCTCAAACGTATCCCAATCACAACCATGGTACTCCTGTACCAGTCATCGGAGATGACAGTTACTCTGAAGGCTGGCAGGAATGCCCTCCTAGGGTCTGAGACTCTCCTGAAATTGACGCATCTAAGTTTACACTCCACATCCTCTCAGTCACTCCTGGAGGCTTCCAGTGACTAAAATACACTTTGCTGATGTGATCTATTATCCTTAATCAGCTCTCAAGATAGAGAAGGAGCGGGTTATCAACCTCAGCGAACGTGTGGTGTTCTTCTCGCAATGCCAAATTTCAATCCATATAGTAATCTATGACCGACATTATGGCCACTTTGTTCGTCTGATGTCCACCCGTCCAATGATAAGCTAACTTTGTTTCTTCACGGCAATTGTTTCTTAATTGCATCCGCTGTCAGTGAGAATTCACCTCAGCAAATATTGCTAAGGGTGCTAGCCAACGGAAGCACCAACTCACTGCGTAATGCATTATACGATAGTTGTAGCTCCAGGTTTGATATAGCATTCCAAGGGTTATCAGCCGAAACACATCCCATCATGAGATAGCGATTCCAGGTTTCTTTGTGAAATTCGGCAGTTAGAAAGTCCGTTGCTGCCAGTTTGGACAGTTGTGTCAACCATTTGCATTAATATAGATACAATGTAACTGACGAATATAAATCTGCTCTGCAAACTTGGTATTGTAATTCCTCTACTGCCTTGCCTCTTCAGTATAGCCAAAGCTGTTCCATCGAAGGTTATACTTGTCAATTCTGAAACTTCCAACTCTGTCAATTCGTTTAACTTTGCATTGTGCGCTTTTGCCAGCCAGTGTTTCCCCATAGAGCTGGTCACATGTTCTGATGGTTGGCGAGGAAGTGGAAGACAAATGATACACATGATGCCAGGGTAGCCAGTCTCCTCAATTCCGCAGTGCAAATAGAATCGCCGCGAAGGCACAAGTCTAGAATTCTTCCAAACAATAGGACTCTCCATGCCCACATTCAGAGGAGCCCACCATGTATCAAACATGACTTGCAAACCAAGGTCACTCAAATCGTGAATAAAGACACGTTCATTTTTGGGAGACATCATAAACTCTAGCAACGAGGTATTCAACGATTGGGAATTTGACATGGTGGTAGGAATTTGAAGGTTGCATAATTCGAGTTGAGAGGCTGTCAAATGTGACGTTATCATTATGTAGAAAGCTGGTTCTTCAATATTGAGTCTGATGCTACACGCAAGACAAAATTAAGTTGTGAGACATTGCATGCATAGTTGTGAAGTTGTATACAAGAACATATTGAAAAGACTGACCGTTAAATACTCAATTCAGAAATAACCCAAGGCAGTTCATTGCTGTGAAGCTGACTGAGCCCCACTAGAACAGTTACCGCACCACTAATGCTTATTTTCAGAAGGCGGTAGCAGTAATATTACTTGCATTTTTGCACATAAATCCAGCCAATGCTTTCATTATGGGTTAACGTCAATACACAGCCATTGGTTAATGCAAGTTGGAAGACCTGGAATCGTTCACACTCCGTTGATGCTCGGTTGATGCTCTGTTGACGCTCTGTTGATACTCCGTTGATGCTCCGTTGACACTGATTGTTGGGACACAGGAACAATGTCATCGTAAGGATTTTTGCATAGAGAAGCGGGCAATAGTTCGATTCTGGGTTAATGTGGTCCCCCAGTACTTGGATTTGCAAAGATTCAAGTCCCAAAATCATTGACGCTCTGTTGATGCTCATTTTTAGGATGAGGCAATGTGAGTGTCGCTTGCCTTTGTAGCTATTATGCCGACCAATACAGTTACTTTGGAAGGATGTGTCAATGCAGCCCTTTCATTGCCAAATGTGTAAGCCTAAATATGGTTCTCGCTCATTTGATGCTCCATTGATGCTCCGTTGATGATCATTTTTAGGTCAGAGTAGCAATGTTGTCGCCTGTATTTTTGCCCAGAATAGTGGCGGATTAATCGATCATGGAATACTGTGGTCACACAGCCGTTGGATTATCCAAGATGCACAGCCAAAAATAGTTGACACTCAGTTGACACTCATTTCAAGGGTGCGGCAACAAGTGAGTGACTAACCTTGTTCACCGTAACGCCGACCAGTACATTTACTTTCGAAGGATGTGACAATACGGCCCGTTGATTGCCAAATCTGTAAGACTAATCCTTGTTGACACTCACAATAAACAGATCCAAAATTTGGTACTACTCTCAGTAATGATATGCTACGGATCGTATAGTGATAATTGACAGCCAATATAGCGTTTTTCTGTATTATCAATTGCGTCCAGAAGCTTTGTGATCTTTCAATTTCTGATCAACTACTATCCACTTTATCTGAGTGATGGATGACATGGCCCTATCATATTCCCGCGCTTTTGGCCAGCAATTCATGGCATGTAGATCTTTCTGCTAGTTTTTGAATAATATAGCACGACTTCCTCACCTTTCCTCATCCAGCGCATTCTCCTCTATTTCCATAATGTACCACAAGCAATGTTAAAAATCTCAACAATGTGAGCCAGGTCTATGCGGAGAGTTATGCGGTTGGATACATGGATGAATGCTGCATGCCAGTCGTCATGCAGACAGATTCATATTGAGGACTGGCCAATCCTTCTATGACATGTATGACATTACTGACATAAATTTTGTTAGTAAATTTTGTCACTAATTGAGTTTGTGCTTTATAGCTTAACACTAATTGTCCAGACGATATCTAGTTCATTGGTCATCTTACAGCCTGATTTGAAGTCTAGTACTTGCACATGCCGTGTACGACCCTTTCGAACCCACTGACGAATTATTATGTCTCACTATGTGGTCACTGAAGTCAAGAAATTGCTGACACATAGCAAAATGGGTGAACGAATCTTTTTTCCAATAGGGGTGTCTTCAACAATGACAATTTGGGTATCAATTCTTCCGGTGACACTCGAGGCGTCACCATGTGTTTGTCAGAAACCCACGTCTATATGGTGATTAGCTCAGCAGGCAATATGAAGGGGAAAGAGCTTAGGGATTCAACAAGCTTCGTTTTCTTTCCCAGTGACGAATCGGGCTTCTTGTGAGGCAAACGTGACAATCCACGTTTGTATGTATGTGGGGTCCCTGAACCTAGCTTCAGATGACTACTTCCTGCTCAAGAAGTCCCTTGCGGCAGTTGCGATTTTCTGGGGACAATATCAAGAGACACAATTAGCTGTCCGAATATTGTCAGAGCAGGTGCAGCCGTTACTTAGTCCATTTGCGGATTATCGACTGCCAGAACCTTCAATTTGGTTGTTCGTTACTTGATATGTGTTTCACAGAAGTAGTCCGCCACCTCGCCCGATCCTGACTGTGTCAATTCGTCAAGCTTCATCTGCTTCTGCCAAAATGTCTCCAAGCGCTGAGGTACGGTTTTGGATTTTGTGCCCACCACCCAGCCGGGTTCTTCATCTTCGCTCAGCTTGCCCAGCTCTGTATCTTCATCATCATCATCTTCCCCATCCTCCTCATTGTTGGAACATGCAAGATCGCTCAGACAGTCACCGATAGCAATCATCATCTCCTGAATCATTTTTTTGGGCTCTGTCGTTGTCGATCCCACGTTTTCAGCATTTCTCATGTCTTCGTGCCCCTGCTTGATCGCTGTCTCTGCATCTTCACCTCACTTTCTTGCAACAGCGGTTTCTCTCTCAACATAATCCTCGATCCATTTCTCATTCTCTTCGTTGCTTAGAAATTGCGTTTCCCGTCTTTTCCTGGCTGCAAGTGTCTTTTTTGATCGCAAGCTGCGCAATGCCCTGAGGGCTCAGACTCTTTCAGCTTCGAAGCCGGTCTTGCCTTCATTGTCTGGATTATTTCGTCGTGTGGAAGATGTTGGCAATATGTGGTATTTGCCCTCCTCAAGCAGCAAAAAGTTCTGTTTTGGAGCATTGACCATTGAAGTTTTTGTTGACTATGTTCTTAGGCGAGATGTTGGATGATGCAAGATATGGACGACATGGATGCAAGCTGCATCTTTGATGTGACAGTTGGTATGTTTCATCAACTTGAACGAAGTACAGTCTACATTTTGACCGTCACCTACATTGGAATAGTGATGCTAACGGTACAACATGACATGATTTTTTGCCCCAATTTCACCTAAGATCCCTGGGATTTTTCGAGACAAACATTGCTAGATGTCCTTTCCCTCGAGGAATGTCCTGTCAATTACTGACAATCAAGTGATTGCGGCTAGCAAAAACCTCGATTTATCCCTGTAAACAAACTTACAACATCGGACCAACTTACTGTAGATCGCTGGATGGTACAAAACCCCTGCTTCCTGTAGCCATATGCATCAGGATTCATCGTGAGTAGAATGTGCAAGTTGGCTGTAATTTATGCTATTTTGACTTGAAGCTAACTATATATTCCTAAGGACTTCCCACTTCTTTTCATTATCATCTTCCTCTCCTATTCCACAATGGCTAATCATGGCTACAGAAATATCTGAGCATGGTGAAAGTGCATCCGAAACTAGCAGATCGACGGGCGCTGCATCTAATGAGGGACTTGCTGGCACGCATCAACAGCGCCGACACCAGTTAGTCCACCAAGAAGCTGCTAATGCAGCCACCGACAATATGACTCTGTATTCAAATTTAAAAATCATCTCTATAACTGGAAGCAGCAAGAATACGAAGCAGCATGTAGTTGGATGTGAGTATATCCATATCGAGCTGAATGGCCATCAATGAACCGGATAACATACATTGGGTATACATAGAGAGCTATGTGACCAATTTGTCGCTGCCCATAATGGGCAACCTCCGTGGTCAACCAGGGCATTTGTCCGCACAGTCTGCAATATCAAACATCATGATGTTGTCAGATCTGCGATTTTTGCAGACTAATTTCGTGATAAGGGTCCCTGTGAGTGGACCAAACTGGCTTCAATCCCCTTAGAGGAGGCTGCAGAAGCATATATGGTTGAAGTAGCAGCCGAATCTCATTATTAGAGGCAGCAACTGATTTCTGGTAGGTTTTCAACATGTCTGCAATGATGGCAAGGCAAGGAGGTCGGGTCCAGCTGGAACAGTCCGACATGCGCCTGGCATTGAATATGTGCGCAATGGTCACAGGAGGGTTTTCATGCACCACAATAGAGGAAATGGCACAATACGTGATCAAGAAGCCTCGTGCCAAAGTCCGACAAGAGAAGAAGCAGGGAGTTGAGTTTCCTGGGCATCAAAAGGTGAAGGCCACAATAGGAAGACTCCTGGCTGTGCTTTGTCAAAACCAGATGAACGTATGCCTTCCTTGCCAAAATGGCACCGCAAAGAATCTACAGATATGCTGGAGGTGCAAAGGAGCTGGTGCACCTCCACCTGAGCGACACAGACCGCCAACACCAGAACCAACGCCATCTCTGCCCAGAACTCCACCTGCGCCACCCGGTGACAATGAGGGAGCTCAAAGTTCCCAAATCAACAATTTGCCACTCGGATATGTGTATTCACACGCTCGTGTTCCCAGCAAACAATGTTTCAAACTTGACGCATATGCCCAGGATAGCCAGCCCAATACACATTATAATCCAGATATGCTGACCGATGAAGGAACATCCTCTGGCTAGTGGACAATCTGCTGTGTGGCAATGCAGCTAACATTCATTTTGCAGACGGGAGCAGTCTATTGAGCGAACCTGTCACTGAGGACGAGCATTGATAGAAACGAACGGGATTTTTGAGTCAATTATTATCAACAATTAGCAGACATTGTGAGGTATATTTTGAAGGAGATATTTATATGTATTATTAAAGAACAACGTAGTGATCAAGCAGATTATCAACGAACACGATAGAAAGCCTGCCAATACAATGTGAATCATATTCTATACCAAATCGACTGGGTGCATATTGCAGATACACCCATTGCAAAATGAACATCAATTGAGCGTCAACAATTTTTGGTCTTGTGTATGGTTGTATATCCGTATATGGCCGTGTATGAGAGTATACATCAGCAAAAAATGAAATCGCATTCTCAGTATTCTGAGTATTTTGAAATTCAAGTTCGCCTTTTCTCAATTATGCAGTGTACTCTGGCTGGAAATATACTTAGTAAAATTGTTTTCATATCTTTGTGG
>Ga0307512_10000365_pt1 | contig 65657 bp, 58 predicted proteins | sample 14_EM_MG_FD_200267 | JGI IMG/M metagenome (GOLD analysis project Ga0307512, IMG submission 200267) | Populus trichocarpa ectomycorrhiza microbial communities from riparian zone in the Pacific Northwest, United States - 14_EM | ecosystem: Host-associated > Plants > Roots > Unclassified | place... | reverse complement strand
GTTATCAGGAGCGTAAGGTTTTTAAACCACATTGCATGAGCACAATTACCTGAGGGTGTTGTGGAGAGTTATCACCGGGCGCTAAGAGAGCGTGGCCGAGATAATGATTATCACGCTATGAGAAAGACTGGGCTATAAAGAGCCAGCGTTGGTCGAAGGAATTGGGGGACATCAGCAGGCAAGATAGCTTTCAGAACACCGAAGACGATCATAAAATATTATTAAGAATTCTATCTATCTATCTATACTTTAAGAAATAGGTTGTCAACCATTTCTTCCTTAATCAACCTTTGAGATTACCCATTGTATGCCTGGACACAGGTATACACCAGCCGAGTACGCACTGCAACGAGTAGTCGAGTTATTCGGCAATCTTCTATTGAGTTTACAAGAGCACAATTTAATCCACATCTACCGAGTGGTTTTTCGTTTCGCGCAACTCGAGAATATCGACTACCTAGTGTTACGGTTTCTGAATACCGGCTTATTACCATTCGAGGAGTTTTCTGAGGACCTGTTGTTCGACGACGAGGCGTGATTTATATCTACAGAGGGGACGGTCAGTGGTATAGGTTTAGATTGGGAGTTCTCGTTGTACAGGAACGAGAAGTTGAGTCTTAGGATAAGACGAGGAGAGAAAGAGATATTTAGATAGGTGGCCGTACTTAGTTCAATAAATGTTGTATTGATTATTGGGACTATAATACCCCCGTAACAAGAGGACGGTTGTGTATTCCAATGATGATGCAGCGTTGAGTCCTCCATGAGGCCCAGGACACTCCAGCAGGGGGAGACCTCGGTGCGGACCATACGTACTTATGCATGAAAGACCTATATCTCTGGAAGCGAAGGTGGAGCGAGACCCTGCATTACGTGGCGGGCTGCGACTTATGCCATCGAACCAACCACCTGAGCGAGAAACCCATGGGCCTCCTACAGCCACTTCCTATAGCCACAGGCCGCTGGTAAAGAATCAGCATCCACTTATAACCAATCTGCTGGTCTCAGGAGGTGGCCACAACTGCATTGTACCGTTTGTCGACCATATGAAATAGAGCCCACATTGCTGAGCCTGCATAAAAACAATTGGCTCCACGTCCTTTGCGAGCAACTTCATCGACGACATCGTCCGTATACACTCACTACCTAAAGAGGTTGTATCAGACCGCGACGTACGCTTCCCAGCAGACGATTGGAGAGATGTTGCGAAGATTCTGCGGATGAAGCTGCTCATGTCTACCGGGTTCCATCCAGACACAGATGGCCTCTCTGAGAACCCGAACAAGACGGTTGTACGCAACTTGCACAGCTTTGCTACTCACGATCTTGCCAATTGGACGATTACCTCTCATTTGCAGAGTATCCTTATGATTCCTCAGTACACCGCTCGATGAAGCAGATGCCTTTTGAACTTGGTCTTGGCTATGAGCCGCCTTTGCCACTATACTTGATTGCAGATCTCCAGTGGCCGCAAGCCAATGAATCAGCGAAAACACTACAACGCCGCGAATTCGTTGAACGAATGCGTCACACTTTGGGAGCCGCCAGGGATGAATCACAAGATGCTCAGGATGAATGGACGGCAGAGTCTGATAACTCATGACATCCAATTGACCACACCATCACTGCTGGTGTGAACGTATTTCGAGATACAAGGGATTGGCCAATCACAGATGCCAAAGTCAATCCTACGCGACGTAAATTGGTAAATCATTCCATTGGCCCAGATATCATTCTCCAATTATGAGGGAACGCCGCCTAACTAGACCTCCCAAATGCGCCGACAATCCACGCCACAGTATATGTCAGCAGGCTCAACATTGATCACAGTGACCATTCTGCGGTCACCTGGTGACCGGGGCCTCCGCGAGTACAGACTAGCTGCGCGGGCACAAGTTATGTCATCCAGTCAATCGCAAATCACCGTCCATGCTCTGAGGGAACCGGTTGGGAATACGAAGTTAAATGGGAAGGCTGGGACGAACAGGATAACACATGGGAGCCAGAGGAGAATATGGCAAAACCAAAACAAATGGTGGAGCAGGATTAGAAGGAAATAGGCGGCCGGCAGAAGGCGAAGAGAGAAACGACACAGGAGAAGGCGTGACGAGCAAGCTTCTTATCGATGCTTGAGAGATTTTGCGCAGGCACGTTTTGTTTGTAGATCAGGGTGTTTTGTTTCTTCGACAGGTGTCTCGAAGATAACTGCACAAGGTTCTGATGTCGATGGCTGGATCTCGTCATGGTAAGGTGCAGCTCTGTTGCATTAGTGCGGCTCTGCGGGAGTCTCGCATAGTAGTTAGTTCTAGCGAGATGTCAGTATGATCATCAATACCATTCACTTCTACACGTATGGAGGGGCTATTTCCCCACAGGCCATTATTTTCTATATATCAAGGTTTGACCAGTTTTATAGGCAAAAACGCTCATGAACACTGAGTTACAGCATTAAAAATGAATTACGTTGTGATTGTCTGGGAGGCTGTCACGAGAATATATCTTGCTCATCTGCCTACAAGGGCCACCAACTTGTTGTTTATAGATGTCTGTGATCAAGCGCCACACAGATTACCCAAGATGCAAGACCAGTAATCGTTGACGCCCCGCTGACGCTCAATGTCAAGATGGGGCAGAGAGCATGTCACTTGCTGTTGTTCCTATAAAGGCAGCCAATACTTTGATTATATATAGTAATGACTAAGTAACTTTTTGATTACCTGACTTACAGTCCCAAAAATCGGTGATGCTCCGTTGATGCTCCTTTTGCCCCAGGTGTATACGCAATATGGAAGCATTCAATTTCGCATAGTATATCAGTAATGCTGTGTTGGCAGTCGTTCTATCGTCTTCATGTACTTTCTCCTTTATCACTACATTGTTCTTTAATAATACATATACATACATCCTTGAAAGTACACTTTAATATGTCTGCTAATCGTAGATCATAATAATACTCAAAACTCCTGTTCCTTTCTATCAATGCTCATCTTCATGGTTGGGTTCGTTCAAATGGCTGCTCCCGTCTGCAACACAGATTTCAGCTGCAATACCATGCAGCAGAGTGTGTATCAACCAGTGGATATTCCTTCATCAGTCGGCGAATGTGGAATGAGATCTTTATTGCGCTTGTGATGCTTGGCATATGCCACAAGATTGATAAATTGAGGGTTGGGAAGAGGAGTATGTACATACACATATCTGGGTGGCACACCTTTGGTTTCGGAACTTTTAGCTCCCTCACTGTGGTAATGTGGCGCAGGTGGTGTTCTGGGGGGGGGGGTGGCACTGGTTCTGGTGGAGGTGCATCCATTTGTTTGGGACTCAACTGAGTCTGCAGATTCTTTGTGGTGCCATTGTGGCAAGAAATGCAGCCATCCATTAGATTTTCAAGAATCATTGCGCGGTGTCATTCTATCACAGCCTTCAGCTGGCTATGCCCAGGGAACACAGCTCCTCACATCCTTTGATCTCGGACTTTGGCACGAGGTTTCTTGCTTAGGAATTGCATTTCCTGCATCATGGCACGAGAAAACCTTCAATTCGCCATTTTCGCCATATATAAGGCAAGGTGCATGTTGGACTGTTGGAGTTGTACCCGACCCCCTTGCCTTGCCATAGCAGCTGACCTGTTGAACACCTATAAGAAAGCAGTAACTGCTTCTAAAATGCAGATTTGGCTATTACCTCTACCATATGTGACTCCGTAGCCTCCTCTAAGTTCTTTGCAGCCTGTTTTGTCGGCACTCAGGGATGCTTATCACTAAATTCGTCAGTGAAAATCCCAGAGCTCACAACATGATGCTGTTTGATGTTGCAGACTGTGCGTACTAATGCTTAGGTCGACCATGGAGGTTTTCGATTGTGGGCACCTATAAATTGGTCATGCAGCCATCTACGTACATCAGCTGTACATTATATTGTCGGGTGAGGGCTGTGTAGCTCGGTATGGATTTACTTTCATCCTATCGCATGCCGCTTCTTATTCCTGGTGATTCCGGTTATGTGGATCATGCTTCAAGGTGCGTCTTGGGTCATATTGTCAGTCGCTGCATTGGTATCATTGCGGTGGACTCATTGGTGTCTGCGATGCAGCTGTGACAAGCGCTCAGCGCATTGGATCAAACGCTGGTCAGTCAGTTTGATCCGGATCCGCTCCCACCTTGGTGAGGTGTTTCTGGAGCCATGACTTGCAGCAGTTGAAAAGGTGAGAAAAATGATAACTAAAAGAAGTGGAAATTCCTGAAGAATATATAATTAGCTGCAAGTTGAAATCGAATGAATGACAGCCACCGTGCCCTTTCTACTCCAGATAAATCTCACAGTGAATAGCATAGGTGGCAGAGGTTTGCAACAGTCCCGCGGTTTGCTGTAAGTCGGTCCGATGTTGTATGTTAGTGTACATGTATATATTGAGGTGAATGACAGCTGAAATCTCATGTTTGGAAGATATAAAAAGGATATTCTTCAACGGAAAGAACATCTGGTGATGTTTGTCCAAATTCATCCCTGGAATAATGCATGAAACGGACACCAACCATCAACTCATGCGATACGGTTAGCATTACCATTCCCAATGTAGTGACCGTTAGAACACCGATTTTGTTTTGTTTGAGTTGATTAAACTTACCAACCTTGACATAAAAGACTCAGCTTGCCTCCATGTGGTCCATCACTTGCAACATCCAACATCTCGCCCAACAACTAAATCAACACAACATACAATGGTCAATGATCCAAAAACGAACCTTCCACCACATCCAAGGGAAAAATCCGGCAAACCACGAAAGCGACGCAAACGACGACATCATCAAGTGAATGAAGGCATGAGTGGCTTGGAGACAGAACGTATCCGAGCCTTGGGAACGTTGCGCAGCTTACAATCTAAAAAGAAGTGTTCGGCAGAGAAAAGGCAAGAAACGCACTTACTAAATATCAAAGAAAAAGAGCCATGGATTGGGGATTATGTGGAGAGAGAGACTGCTGTGACAAGAAAGCGAGTTCAAGATGCAGAGACAGTGATCATGCAAAAGGAGGAAGATATGAGACATGCTGAAAAGGTGGGATCGACCACCAGAATGCCCAAAAAATTAATTGATGCGATGTGGAATGCGATCGGGGACAGACTGAGCGATTTTGGAAGTCTCGACGATGAGGAGGATGGGGAATCAGTGGAAGCTGATGAAGAAGACACAGACCTTGGCAATCTGAGCGAAGATGATGAACCTGGCTGGGTGATGGGCACAATCTCTAAAACACAACAGCAGCACATGGGGAGAGTTCTGCAGAAGAAAATGAGGCTTGACGAATTGACTCAAACGTGATGGTGGGATGCAGCCGACTCCTTCTGTGGGAGAGACATGAAGCACAGGATGGCGAAATTGAAGGTTCCGGCAGTTGTCAAGGTCCGAACAGCCCAGGTTGCCGCCACGCCTGCACCGACAACAATTGTAGAGCTTATGTACACTCTTGATATCCTCCTCGGACGATCACAAACGCCACAAGTGAGTTCTCCACCAGGAATTAGTCATATTGAGCTGGGTTCCGAGAAACAAAATTGACATGAACACGTAGTGACTCTCCCATCCTACAGGGCACCCGATTTGTCACGGATTAAGAAATCCCATCAAGTTGAATACATAATCTTTTTCCAGTGCGTATAGCATCCCTACCTGATTCCCATGCAGTAATCTGATTTGGACAATGAAAAGGTGACGGCACCTATGTCGCCGGAGGAATAGCTATTCAAATGGTTACCCTTGACGAAGTATCTCTTTGAAAAGCAAAACATGTGCCTACTTTGCTATCTGCCAACTTTTCGGGATTTCAGTTACCACATTGTGGGATATGATAATTTGTCTGTGCATGTGCAAGGGTCGTACAGGCCATGCGAAAGTTCCAGACTATAAATCAAGTTGATAGATGACCAATAAACATGATAGTGCCTTCCCTGTAACAGTTAAGTGAGAAAGCAACAACTAAAATCAAGGAGAAATTTACTACCAAAATATAAGTCAGTGATGTCAGACAAGGTATAGAAGTAGCACTGAATGCGGTATGCTAACCCAGAACAATCCTGACCGTCAATGTGCATTCTTGCATTCACCCAACTGCATAAACTCTGCTCAGACCTGGTGCCGATCATGGAGATTTCGAAAATTACTTATGGTATGTCACGGAAATAGAGGAGAACGAGTTGGCATAGGGAAGGCGAGGAAGTCGGGCTACGAATATCAATACCTAGAGTATCGATGCATATGCAGTAAATTGCCAGCCGTAAGCGGTGTAACAAGATGTGCCTACTACGTCTATCGTTCAGATACCGTGTATAGTGGTGGCTCAGAAACTGAGTGGCCTCCACAGATTGGATCCAAATGATTATACATAGAAACGATATATTGGCTGTCAATAACGACTGTATGCATTCTGGGCACAATTGTTGAGCATCCAATGACTGTTCATATTTCATTAAGGTGAGCATCAACAGAGCATCAACCATTGTTAGTCTTTCCCTGTCGGCAATCAAAGCAGTGCATAGTCACATCCTTCCAAAGAGGAAGTATTGGCCGGTTTTCTAGCTGAAAAGGAGAGTGATATGCTAGTTGCCCCATCCTAAATTTTAGCATCAACTGAGCATTCATAATTATTGGTCTTCATTCTTGCTTAATCAAATGGCTATGCAATGTTGTTGACCCATAATCAATGTACCTGCTGCCTTTATGTGCATAAACGCTAGTAATGACATCGCTACTACCTCCAAAACATGATCATCAACAGAGTGTGAATGATGTTTGGTCCTGCACCTTGGATACGGAATCAGCAATGCAGTGGGACTAACCCACAATCCGCATATGTGCAGCCTTTATGGGCAAAGATGGCAATGACAATATCGTTACTACCTCCTGAAAATGAGCATCAGTGGAGCAACGATGATGACTGGTGTTGCTTCAGGGATAATCAAAAGGCAATGCACTGGGGTTAACCCATGATTGAACTATCGGCCGCCTCTAGGGGCAAAACTTCTTGTGAGGAGATCCCTACTACCTCGTAAAAGTGAGCTTCAACAAAGCGTCAATGATGTTTGGTCTTGCATCTTGATCATCAAAGGGCTATTCAACAGCATCAACCCAGAATCGAACTATCGGCCACCTTTATCAGCCAAAATGCTTGTGCCAACATTGCAACCGCCTCCTGACAATGTGCGCCAAAGGAAGTGTTAGCAATGGGTCTGGGGAACCCGCCAGCAGTCCAGGTTCGGACTGTAACAACAGGTTGGTTTGGTTCTGGACACGTCGAACAACCCGACCCCCTGACTCTTGGTGGGCCAAACCCGGACCCATACCTGTCAAACCGCGGCTTTTCCCAGGTTTGGCTAGAACCATCAGTTCCAATTACCGGTTCCGCATGTCGGGTTTTTTTTATTTATAGTCGCATTCAGTTATCCTAAAGTCAATTGCAAAATATTGACTATGGTACTGCATTGTCATTTCTGATGTATTGATAGCCTTTATATAGAAAACAAGTAGAGAGAAGCTCCCTACCCCATCCTGAAAATGAGCGTCCATGGAGCGTCAACAATTGATGGTCTTGCATCATGAGTAATCTAAGTGGCGCTTAATCGAACGTATCAATAATCAAGTGGTTGCAGCCTGTATGAACAAATGGCCAAGTGATATTCCTGCGATAGCCTCCTGGACAGTAACAACTTATGTCATTCACAAACGTGCAAGTAAGTGTTCACGAGGGTTTGAGACTACAAAAACGGCCAAAACTGAGTATATGGACTTTAACAGCCACAGCGCACTTTGCCAAACGATGATCAAAGGCCCAAGATCGATGACCCTCCGTTGACGCACATTCCCATGATGAGGCCGGGAGCATGTCGCTTACTTTTTTGTCTATAAAGGATGGCAACACTCCTATTATGTGTGATTACTACCAAATTGCGTGTTCAGTACCCAACTTACAGGACCAGAAATGATTGATGCTCCGTTGACACTCATTTTCAAGATGGGGCAGGGAGTGTCTGGTTTTCTTTTTGCATATATACGTTGTCAATGCTGTTGTTATGTATAACCACTACAAAATTACTTTTTAATTAACAGACTAACAAGACCTGAAACCGTTGACACTCTGTTGACGCTCATTTTCACGATGGGGTAGGGAGCGTGTTGCTTTTTTTTTTGCCTATACAGGGTGGCAACACTTCCATTAGGTGTATTCCCTACCAAATTGCATTTTTATTAACCGACTGACAGGATCAAGAATTGTTGATGCTCCGTTGACGATCATTTTCAAGATGGAGCAGGGAGTTTCTTGCTTTCTTTTTTGCGTTGAAAGGTTTTCAATGCAGTCGTTATGTATAACCACTACAAAATTACTTCTAAATTACCAGACTAATAAGACCTAAAATTGTTGACGCTCTGTCGAAGGTCATTTTCATGATGGGGCAGGGAGCGTGTTGCCTCTCCTTTGCCTACAATGGGTGGCAACACTTCCATTATGTGTATTCACTACCAAATCACATTTTTATTATCTGACTTACAGGACCAAAAATTGTTGACACTTCGTTGATGCTCATATTGCCACAGGCGTATCCGCAATATTCAACGATTTGCTCTTGCAGGGTGTATCAATACTGGTGTTGTGGCAGTTGTTGTGTCCTACTCATGTACGTTCTCCTTTATTACGACATTGTTCTCTAATGAAGCATATAAATATACTCTTTGAAATATACTTCAAAGTGCCCGCTAATTGTAGATGATGATAATACTCAAAAATCCCATTCGCTTCACTCAACTCTCGTTTTGGCTGTCAGGGTTACTCAAAAGGCCAATGTCATCACCAAATGGCTGTCAGCTGAATTACCACGTAGCTGATAGTGTACTAACCTGTGGATGGACCATCATCAGTCAGCAAATCTGGAATAGAATCTATATCATGCATGCAATCCTTGGCATATGGATTAAGATTGAAAAATGGAGCGCTTGGAAGTGGAGTATGTATATACACTTATCTGGGTGGCACTCCTCCAGTTTCGGAGCTTTGAGTTCTCTCACTGTCATCAGGTGGCGTGGGTGGCGTTTTGGGCCTGTGCGGTGCCGGTCGTGGTGGAGGTGCACACGTGCCTTTGAGCCTCCAGCATGTCTGTGGATTCTTTGCTGTGCCATTTTGGCAAGGAAGACAGCCGCCCGTCTGATTCTCACAAACCAATGCCAGGTATCTTTCCATCGCAGCCTTCACCTTGATATGCCTGGGAAACAAAACACTCCGCTTCGTCTCTTCTCAGACTTTGGCGTGAGGTGTTTTGATTCGTTGTTGTGTTTCCTCCATAGCGGCACACGAAAACCCTTGTTTAGCCATTTTGGCCATATTCAAGGCAAGATGCTTGTCGGACTGTTCAAGCTGTACCCAATCTCCATGTCTTGGCATAGTAGCTGACATGTGGAAAACATACTAGAAATTAGTTGCTGCATCAAAAGTGAGATTCGGCTATTATCTCAACTACATATGACTCCGTAGCCTCCTCTAAGTTGTTTAAAGCCTGTGTCGTCCATTCCCTGGGACGTTTATCAGCGAATTAGTCTGCAAAAATGCCAGACCTGCAAACATCGTCATGTTCAATTTCGCAGCCTGTGCGGACAAATACCGTGGTCGACCATGGATGTTTCTCATTACGGGCAGCGATGAATTGATCACACAGCTCTCTACATGCCGCAGGTGTGCGTTATATAGTTAGTTAACCGTCCTCTACATGGATATGGATTGACACAGATCCGATCGCATGCTGCTCCATGTTCTTGCTCCTTCCGGTTTTACATACAATTTTAAATTGTGAGTCCTGAGTCATAATGTCAGTGGCTACAATTGCAGCGTCGCGGCGAAATAACTGGTGTCTGCATTGCCGCTGTGTCTCACCAGGTGGTGCATTGGTTCAAGCGCCTGTCGTTCGGCTCGATTCGGCTCCAATTGCACCTGGTTGAAGTGTTCCTGGGGCCATGACATGGTGTTGTGAAGTGGTGAGGAAGATGATCACGAAAAGAAGTGGGAAGTCTTGAAGAGTATATAGTTAGCTACAAGTCAAAATGGAACGATTGACAGCCAACTTGCACCCTAAATTCAAGCTGAATCCGGCTGAGAATACCTGCACTGCGTATAGCTGTAGGGGTTTCCAATAGTCCCGCGATCTGCAGTAAGTCGGTCCGAGGTTGTTCATTTGTTCACAGGGATACATCGTGATGAATGAGAGCAGATACCTCATGTTTGATAGATATAAAAAGGACATTGTTTGACGGAAAGGATGTCTGGTGATGTTTCTCTCAAGACTGCGCTGGGATCTTACATGAATCACACGCTAACCATCAAGTCACAATGTATGGTTAGCATGACTATTCCCAATGAAATGACGGTCAAAACGCGTATTTTGCTTTGTTCAAAGTGATCAAACCTAGCAACCTTGACATACAAGACCCAGCTTGCCTCCAGGTGGTCCATATCTTGCAACATCCAACATCTCGCCCAACAACAAGGTCAACACAAGATACAACGGTCAATTCTCCAACAAAGGGCTGTCACCACTTCCGGTGGGCAAATACAGCAAATTGACCAAGAAATCCACAAGCCGACGTCTTCAAGCGAATAAAGGCAAGAGTAGCTTGGAGGCAGAATCGCTCGGAGTGTTGGGACCATTGCACAGCTCACAATCTAAAAAGAACCTTTCGGCGGAGAAAAGACGGAAAACCAACTGTTCATGCAACAAAGAGAACGTGAAATGGATTGAGGATTCTGTGGATGGAGAGACCGTAGTGGCAAAGAAGTGAGTTCAAGATGCAGAGATAGCGAGTATGAAAGAACTGGAACATATGAGAAATGTCGAAAAGGCACGATCAACAACCACAATGTCTGAAACACCGTGTGAGGTGATGCCGAATACTGTCGGAGACGGTCTGAGCAATCTTGCCAGTTTCGAAGATGAGGTGGATAAGAAAAACGAGGATGATGATGAAGAAGATACAGAGCTTGGCAAGCTGAGCGATGATGATGAACCTGGCTGGGTGATGGCCACTATCTCCAAAACAGTACAGCACCGCATGCAGACCTTCTGGGAGGAGCAGATGAGGCTTGCTGAACTGACGCAACCGGGATGGAGGGATGCAGCCGACAACTTCGGTGAGAGAGATATCAAGTACGGGATGATTGCATTGCAGGCTGCGGCAGTTGTGAAGCCGCAAACAGACACGACTGGAGCCTCACCATCACCTACAACAATTGGAGTGTTAATGTAGGTTCCAGATATCATCCTCGGACAATCCCAAATGCCACAAGAGACATCTCGAGTGGGAAGTAGTCAACCGAGGCCGGGTTCTGGAAAACCTCAGCCAGACAATCACATAGTATCTCTGATGCCCGACAGAGTGCCCGATTCGGCACATACAAAGATTGCGAAGCCAGCTCACCTTGTAAGCCTTTACCGCTGTATATAGAGTCCCTAGCTGATTGTCATATGGAATTCGGATTCGGACGAATACATGGTGACTACTCCTGTGTCACCGGAGGATTAGATAGCCCAATAGATATTCTTGACGACCTATCTCAAGCAAACGCAATCGGTACCTACTTTGTTGCGTGTCAGTTATCTCTGGATTTCAGTGACCACATTGTGAGTCAGGATTAATCGTCAGTGTGGTTGCGAGGGTCGTTCGGGCCATGCGAATATTCTAGTCTCCAAATAAAGTTGATTGATGAACAATGAACTGTATATGGAGTTCACTGTTATGGTTGAATGATAATGCAAAACCTAAATTTGAGACGAAATGTGAGAACAAAGTTTGAGTCAGTGATGACATACCACTCAGAAAAGGACTGGTCAAGGCACATCTGAAACCCAGATAAATGACAGCCGTCAGGCTTCATTTATCCATGCAGCCAACTACATCACTCTCCACTCTAACCACATGCACATTGTCGAGGAACTGCAAATTGCTTATGGTACGTCATCGAAATCGAGGAGAATGAGCGGGGTACGGATCATTGAGGACTTCGGGCTATAACTATTCAAATTAGTGCATGGATACTTATGTGGTAAATTGCTGGGCGAGAGCACTGATATACGATGAATCGACGTCATTCATCATCAAAATGGTGTGAATTGTGGTCGCTCAGAAACTGAGATGTCTCGAAGATTCTGGATTCAAATGATAGCACATAGAAACGGTATACTGGCTGGCAAATAAGACTGTATGCATTTTATATACAATTGTTGAGCACCCGATGACTGTTAGTATGTCTCTAAGCCGAGCTCAAAGGTGAGCATCAGCGGAGCGTCAACGACTGATAGTCTTACCCATTCAGCCATCAAACGGCTGCGTAGTCACATCCATCCAAATAAGAACCTTTTGGAAGTCACAATACTCAAAATGGCAAGCGACATGCTGCTTGCCCCATCATAGATATGAATGTCAACAGAGTGTCAACGAGTTCTGCTGTTGCATCCTGGATAATCACTGGGCAGTGCAACGGCATTTAGCATCAGTCATAATACTGGTGGCCTGTATGGGCAAAAATTGTGGAGACTATATCGTCACTACCTCCAAAAAATGAGCGTCAACTGAGCGTCAACAGTTTTTGGTCTTGCATCTTGGAAAATCGAGAGGCTTTGGAATGGCGTGCAGCCATACTCATTCTCTCAGCCATCTTGGTGAGCAAAAATGCTATGAAAGATATCGCTACTACGTTCCAAAAATCGGCGTCAATGGAGTGTCAACAATTTTTGGCATTGCATCTTGGAAAATCCAGAGGGTGTCGCTGCAACATTATCTCATAATCGAACTATAGCCCACCTGTCTAGTGAAGAATGATTTTGACAAAATCGCAACTATGTCCTAAAAATGAGCGTCAACACAGAGTCACAACATTTGGCCTTGCATCATGGATAATGCAAGTGCTGTGCAGAGACATTGAGCGATAGTCGAACTATCGGCCGGCTGTCAAGGTGGAAATGGTAGCAACAACATCGCTACTATGTTCTGAAAATGATTGTCAACGACTTCTGGCCATGCATTTTGGAAAATGCAAGCGCTGTGCGGCGATAGTAACCTATGATCGATCAATCAGCCGGCTATCTTGGCAAATATGCTATCGAGGACATTGTCACGATTCGCTCAAAATCAGCGTCAATGGTGCGTCAACCATTTTAGGCCTTGCATCTTGGAAAATCAAGGGGCTATGCAACTCCATTGATCCATGATCGAACTATCTGCTGCCTCTCTGGGCAAAAATGTTTTATGAAAAGATCGTTACCTTGTCCCAAAAGGATCGTCAAGGGAGCGTCAACGGAGTGTTGACAGGGCGTCAACAGAGCTTCAACGATATCCGATCTTGCATCTTGGATAATCTCACGGTAATGGAAATCAGATAACCCACAATGAACCTATCAGCAGCCTTTATTGGCAAAAATGTTAGTGACGATATTGCGTCTGGCTCCTACAATTGAGTGCCCACAGAGCCTCAACAGTTGTAGTGGAGGCTCAGAATGCTACACAGCAATGAACTGCATTGTGCTGTTCCTAAATCGAGTTTTACGCTGTCAGTCTTTGCTATCTGACCTTGTATACAACCTCACAAATATGCACGCAATGACTTACAGATCAGATTTTTGTACTTGTAGCTGTAGAGGCAATATTGAAGATCCCGCAGTCTGCTTTGCTGTATGGTTACTTTCGGCAGTCTTTCGAGTCTGTTCACCCAGCTTTCTAATTCCTAATGCCATGTTGGAATCAAAATTCTTGAACACCTCCTGGTTCGAGGTTATGATCACTTCCAAAGATAAAAGTGTCTTCATACGTGATTTGAGCGACCTTACTTTACAAATCATCTTCGATGCTTGGTGGGCTTCAATCAATGTAGGCTGGAAGTGGCCAATTCTTTGGAATAATACTAGACAAGCGCCTACGTGGCGATTATATTTTCACTGCGGGATTGATGAGACCGGCAGCCCCGGCATCATATGTATCGTTTGTCATCAAGTTCTTAGCCATCCATCAGAACTTGGGACCAGCTCAATGGGGAAAAACATGCTGGCAAAAGCACACATCGCAAAGTTAAACGAATTAACCTAGTCAGAGGTTAATGAATTGACTTGTACAATGGTCGATGAAACTGCTTTGGCAATCCTGATGTGGCAAGGAAGACAAGGAATCGCAATAGTAAGTGCGCAGAGGAAGATCATCTTTGACATCCATGTTGATCCATATTCACCGAAATGACAGACAAAATGTTATAAACTGGCAACAAAGGACATTGGAACTTCCAAATTTCACCAAGACAGGTGGAATCACTACTTCATGTTAGGATTCGTTTCAGCTCATATTCCATGGAATGCTGTATCAAATCATCAACTACGACGGTAATATAAGGCATTACACGATGACCGAGTGCTGCTATCTGCTGCAACCCTTAGCAACATTTGCTTGAGGGAATATTCACTGACCATGGATGCAATTAAGAAGCAATTCCAGTCACGAAGTAAAGTTAGTTTAGCTTTGGACTGATGGATATGATTAAACAAACTAGCCATATGTTTGGTCATTCCTTACTATATGGATCAAAATTGGGCATTGCATGAAGTTCAACACTCATACGATCATGTTGATTGCCGTTTTTTTCCCTGTTTCGAAAGCTAATTACGGATGATAGGTGAAGGCCCATCATACTGGAGCAAGCCTAGCCGTAAATTTAAAGGACCTGTTTGATTGTTCTAAGCTTACCGACAGCCATTTGCTTTGAATTATAACTGACAATGCCTTCTCAAATCACTCGATGACAAGCGAGCTGCAATCAACACTCGAAGCCTCTGGAATCGAGTGGCCTGCATTGCAGAACCACATACCATGAATGGCGCACGTCATACAGCTGGCTCTGGGTGCATTCTTGAGCTGTTGTGGTGTACAAGGCCCAACCAAGTCTTGGGAAGCCCATGAGCACGATCAGCGTTTTGCAGAGAATGAAAGCATAGACATTTGAAAGAATCAAACGCTTCGAAAATAGATCAACGCTCGAATCAATAAGGGGTCGGCAATGAATCCAGGTTTAACAAAGATAATTGAGACAGTACAAATTTCGTGATATTTCGAAAGTCCTGAAATTGACTTTCATATACCGAAAAATGCTTACGGTATTGATTACACTGACACCTGGTCGTCGAAAGAGGTTCCTTGATTTTCAAAATGCCAAGGTCCACATCGCCGGACTTCTGAGTATGGATGTGGGGACACATTGGAACTTTACACTGGTGTAGCTCGAGAGCACCACCCGATTACGGGAATTCACACGTGAGTGGCTCCAACATCCAAAATACAGTGAATATCAGCCACTCCTCTCCACACAAGATGAATGAACCATTGTGAAGTATGTCACAGAAGTGTGGAGGCCCTTCTGATAATGGGCCGTGTGGATGTCGAAGAGGCATACAGTCACATTGCATCATGGTATCACAGTGTGGAATGACTTGTTTGAACACATGGATGGCGTGATGCGAGCTTTGGCTGAGAAAATGACTCAATGGAAGGAAGACCTGTTCTTCACCCTGAAGTTAGCTCGACAGAAGCTGTCCAAATATTACTCTGAAGTGACTCCAACAGGGGTCATGGTTGTCTTTTCTGCACATATTCTCGATCCTTTCCGGACGTTGGGATCATTTAGCAAGTGCGACAAGGGAATGGATATAATCCTGAGGACGAGACATTCTATACTTCCCAATACCAAGAGACCTTTCTGAAGTATGTGGAGAATGAATACTGTTCCAAACATTGGGGTATGCCAGTCAATACACACTAATGCTTACCGAGAAGCAATCTGATCCCCTCTGCAATGGCTTCAGGATCCTGTCAATCATTCTTTGATCAATATCATTTGTCCAGCGATGATGAAGAATACTTAATGTCTAACAATGTGGCTGAGACCACATCCGGACGAAGCGATCGCACAGCACACTCAGTAAGTGCCGCCAGGCTCTATTTCAAATCGCCACCTGAAGCACCAAAAGCTTGAGGCAAATTAATCCAAATCCCAATGATTACCACTCCAACCCAATGGAGATTAGCATTACATTTTGGTTTCCAGACATAACCAACTGGTGGCGTCACCCGGCGCAAACGCACTCAAAGTACGTGGATCTCACTGATACGGCGCGCGACATATTGTTCATAATACCACATGGTGGCAGAGTTGAGGCCAGTTTTTCGCTAGGCTGAGATGTTATTGGTTGGAGGCAGTCAAAAACAGTAGGTGAGACTGTTTGCGAAAAAGTGGTTGTAAGGAAGTTTGCTCGAGGCAATAACGTGATTTTCTCCGGTGCTGACCCACAAATGGCTACACCAGAAACAGAACACGTCTTGGAGATAAAGAAAGAGGCGGAGGAAAACAAATTTCACAGAATGGCCAAGATCCATGACTTCTGGAAATGTGGCAGAGCAGCCAAAACCTATGTGCTACCCAGAAGGAATCTCACTCTCAAAACAAGCAGAGGACGGCTGTGGGATACATTTCGGACATGCACGAGATTGTCCACGCATCCGGGGCACTCTCTCAACATCCTGGTGCGGCTGCATCTTAACTGTCCGAAAGATCCCCTTTTGCCACCACCTTTGTCTGCAAGTGACCTCCCTGGAGGACAAAATCGAATATCAAATCTCCACCGAATCCGAATAATCCACCTTCATGCAGTCGAAACTGATGAGCATCGCGCACCTGGAAGCATTTCGGACAGTTGAGATTTGCCTAACTGGAATGGGGACTTAGATACTCAAAAAGACAGCGAAGACGATCGCGCAGCGTACGTTCAATCTCATATAGAGCAAGACAATCGCATCCAGGATTTGGAATGCCCAGAGCAGTGGGTTGTGATCGCTGCGCAAAATGTTCCCAGATAGATTTGGCCCACACGGGTGTCAAAGAGACAGGTTGAAAGGTGTTGATGACGGTCAATGCCATCAAAACGAGGAGGAAGAAGGGAGTGAAGACAATGTAAAACAGCATGGGTCAAGGTTTCACCAGCTTCATTATGTATCTTGACCGAGAGGTTTAGATAGTGATATATTATGGGTGATTGGTGAGCAGTAACTTGTGAATACTGGTTGATAAACAGATGCATAGCAGTCGCAATGAAGCTTTTGGCAAGATACATAAATTTTAGTGGTGGGAGAGCGAACAGTGCAAGAATGTTACTGCACTCGGCTTTGCCACAGGGCCAAGTCTCAATCACTCAGAAAGACCAACAATAAATTCAAATCATGATGAAAACTATTATTGATGGCAGCAGATGGTGAATGTAAAATACATTAAAATAAGCATCAACGGATTGTCAACGATTTGTGGTTTTGTAAGTACGGTAATAAAACAGTCATTTGGTCGCTGTCATGCATAACTGATGCATTGGTAACTTCTATAGGCAAAAGAGTCAGCCACACAGTCACCACCCCATTCTGAGAATGAGCATCAACCAAGTGTCAACGATGTTTAGCTACGTATCCTCAAAAATTTGTGTTCCATCTGGTTGCCGACATCTATTCATCAGATATTGGCAGCCTCAACTGGGAAAAACTACAGTGACATGCTTCCTGCCGCATCCTGACAATGAGCGTCAACAGATCATCAACGATTTCCAACTTCATATCCTGGGTTATTTATGTTCCGATTGGTTGCAGACATCCATTTGTCAGATATTGACAGCCTTTACTGGGAAGAACTACAGTGACTAGCTCACAGCCGCATCCTGAGAATGAGCGTCAACGGAGCGTCAACAATTTTCAGCTTCACATCTTGGGTAATTTATATTCTGATTGGTTGCAAAGATCCATTGATCAGATATTGGCAGCCTTTACTGGGAAAAACTACAGCGACATGCAACCTGCCGCATCCTGAGAATGAGCGTCAACAGAGGGTCAACAGTTTTCGTTTTTGCATATTTCGTAATCGAGGCATTGGCGGATCTTCGTGTTCATACCGAAATCATCGACCACCCTGATAGGCAAAAATACACTATATCAAAGGTAAAACACCTATTCCAAATTAATCGATATTGCAAGCTGCAAAACATGCAGTACCATATTATTGGTTGTTGACAACGCGATTGTGATAAGATACTATTCACAAACTCCAACGACAAGAGCCTTATATGAATCTGTTGATGGACCCGCTGGGCGACCCGTTGACAACCGCCATATCCTGAGGAGTTGGGAGTTTACCATCGAATCATACCCGAGTTGTCAGTTGAGGTGTATCAACAACCTGAACCACTAATTTGGCACAGGTTCGATTTGGACCCTGACCTGGACCCGAAGTGACGGTCCTGAACCATTGCTAACATTCATCATGGGTTGACACCGATGCCAAGAGCTTTGAGCGTTGATGATGCGAGACCAAAAATTGGTGATGGCGTGTTGATGCTCATTATCAAGAGGTAGTTGCGATATCGTCTGTAGCATTTTCGCTCATAGAGTAGGCCAATAATGTGATTATTAGTTGACAGGGTTGAATTACTCTTTGATTATACAAGATACAAGACCAACATTCATTGACACTCCACTGACCCAGATATTTTGGAGATAGTAGCAATATTGTTGCTAGTATTTTTGGGCTTACAGGCTGCCAGTACTTTGATGATGTGTAACAGTGACCAATTCTTTTTTTTATTATCAGAATCACAGGACCAAAAATCGTTGATGCATCGTTGACGCTCAATTCCCGGATGCGTGAACAAGCGTGTCACTATAGTTTTTACCTATGAAAATTGCCACTACAAACATGTTGGAAGGATGTGACTATGCAGCCATCTGTTTGCCGAAAATGTAACACCAAAAGTCGTTGAAACTCCATTGACGCTCAACTCAATGACATACTTACAGTTAGTGGATGCTCATCAAGTTTATGCAAATATGCATACAGTCATTATTGGCAGCCAATAAATTGTTTCTTTGTATAAACATTTGCATCCAATAGCTTCCAAGCCTCTCAATTTCTGATCCACCACTTGACATGTTATCTGAGTGATAAATGATGTTGGCTAATTGTGTTCCAGCACTTTCGGCCGGCAATTAACCGCATGTAGATCCGCACACTAGGTTTTGAAATATTCAGTCCAACTTCATCATTTTTCCTTAACCAGCTCATTCTACCCGATTTCCATGACCTACCATACGTACCTTTCAAAATCTCAACCATGTGCATCTGGTCTGTGCAGAGAGTTATGCAGTTGGATGCATGTTCGAATGCAGCATGACAGTTGTAATTCATCCAGATTCATGTTACGCTTTGACTGCTCCATCCATGACTCATATGACATTACCAACTTAGATCTTGTTAGTTAGTTTCGTCTCTGATTTAATTGTAATTCTCTGACTTAAAAGTAACTGGCAGGACGATATCACATTTTTTTGTTGTTAGTCAATCAGAGTTGAATTCTAGAACATTGGCATGGCCTATCCGACCCTTGTACATGCACAGACGAATTATCATGTCCCACAATCTGGTTACTGAATTCAAGTGAAAGATGACAAATGGCAGAAGAGGTACACGGATTGCTTTTGGAAGCGATATATCGTCAGGAATGTCATTTTGCCCATTGATTCCTCTAGTGACGCTGGAGCCGTCACCATATCTTCGTCCGAATCCGATTTCCGTATGGTAATACGCATTGGATGCCATATGCAGGGGTTAAAGCTTACGGTTTCAACGTGCTTTGATATTGGAATCATAGTTGAATCTGGTGCTGCTGCGGGCGGGAAGGACAGAATGCGTTCGTGTGTCTGGCGTGTCCACAATTCCAGCTTCATATCACAACTCCCTGGTGGAGAAGTCACTTGGGGCATTTGGGACTTTCACGCAACACAATGAAGAATCTCCATACGCTCACCAACTATCATAGGAACAGCAAAGGTTTCGTCATCGTCCATTTGAGGTTGAACAACAGGTGGAACTTTTAATTTGGTCATCCAGTATGTCATATCTCTCTCACAGATGTACTCCGCCGCATCTCCCCTGCATGGTTGCACCGATTGGTCAAGCTTCATCTCCTCCTGCCGAAAACACTCCATGCGATGCTGTTCTATTTGAGAGATTGTGCCTATCACCCAGCCGGGTTCATCATCTTCACTAAGCTTTCCCAGCTCAGGATCTTCTTCAGCATCGTCCTCGTCTTCCCCATCCTCCCCATGGTTGGAACTTACATGATCGCTCAGACTTTCTCTTATGGTGTTCGACATCTCCTCATACATTGTTCCAGGTGTTGTAGTTGTCAATACCGCCTTTTCAGCATTTCACATATCTTCCTCCTCATGCTTAATTGCTGTCTCTGTGTCTTCAACTCGCTTGATGGCCGCCGCAGTCTCCCTTTCCACATCATCTTCGATCCATTTCTCCATTTCTTTGTTGGGTAAAAGGTCTATTTGTCGTCGTTTCCCCACCACAAGCTTCTTTCTGGATCGCAAGCTGGGCAATGCTCCAGGAGCTCAGACCCTGTCTGCTTCGAAGTCACTCTTGCCTTCATTGACATGATGACATCGTGGTGTGCAGTGATTTGTCAATTTGCCATATTTGCCTGGTGATAGTGGCGACAGGTTCTTTTCCGGAGCATTGACTATCGTATTTTGTGTTGCCTTTGTTGATGGGCGACATGTTGGATGATGCAATATATGGACCACATGGAGGCAAGCGGCATTTTTTATGTTGAGGTTGTTACGCTTCATCCACTAGAACAAAGTAAAATGCGCGTTTTGACCGTCACTAAATTGGGAATGGCAATACTAACAGTATATCATAACATGATGTTCAGCATATGTTTCATGTTAGATCCGAGGGATTTCTTGAGACAAACATCAGCAGACATCTTTTCTGTTCAAGAATGTACTGGGTATATCTCACAAACATGAGATTTAGGCGGTTGCTCACCGTGATTTATCCCTGTAAATGAACACACAACATCAGACAGACTTGGTGCACACTGCAGGATGGTTGGAAACCTGTGCAACCGGCAGCTAAAAGCAGCAGGATTCATCTTGTGTAGAATGTGGAAGTTGGCTGTTACAGATTCCATTATGAATCGAAGCTAACTATATATTCCTCAGGACTTCCCACTTCTTTTCGTTATCTTCTTGCACAGTACTTCCCACTTCTTTTTGTAATCATCATCTCTTCACTTCCACTGCAGCAATTTATGGCTCCACAAACACCTCAGCAAGGTGAGAGTGGAACAGAATCGACCAGAATGACAGGCACTTCATCCAATATGCCCACCATTGAGACCCAACAACAATGCAGACACCACTTAGTTGACTGCGACTCTGCATATGCAGCCACCGAAAATATGACCTTGGACACCAAGTTGAAAATTGTCTGTAACACCTGAAGCAGCCGGAGTAAGAAGCAGCACATGATCAGATGTGAGTGTAGTCGTGTCGAGGTAGATGGCCGTCAACAAATGGTATAATGTACATCTCGTGTATGATGAGAGCTGTGTGACCAAGTTCTAGCCGCCTATGATGGGAAACCTCCATAGTTGACCTTGGTATTTGGCCACACAGTCCGTGAAATCAAACATCTTGATGTTGTCAGCTCTCGGATTTTCTCTGACCAATTTAGTGATAAGCATCCCAGAGAGTGGACCAAACAGGCTTTATCCACATTAGAGGATGCTATGCAAGCGTGTATGATAGAGGTAATAGCCAAATCTGATATGTAGATGCAGCAAATAATTTCTTGTAGTAGGTGTTTAACATGTCTGCAACTATGGCAAGGCAAGGAGGTCCGGTACAGCTAGAACAGTCTGACATGTGCCTTGCCTTGAATATGGCCAAAATGGCCAAAGAAGGGTTTTCACAGGCTGTAATAGGTGAAATGAAATTCCTAATCAACAAAACTCGTGCCGAAGTCCAAGATGAGAACAAGCAGGGAGTTGAATTTCCTGGGCACAAAAATATGAGAGCTGCGATGGAGAGACACCCAACTATGCTTCGACAAAATGGAACGGATGTCTTCCTTCCTTGCCCAACGGGCACAGCACACAATCCCCTGACACGCTGGAAGTGCAAAGGCACGAGTGCACCTATATCGGTGTAACTGAGAACGCCGACACCAGAAAGGGCGACGCATCCGAACGAAATGCCACCTGTGCCAACCGGTGATAATGAGGGAGCTCATGTATTTGAAATTGAGGGTGTGCCACCTGGATATGTGTATATACATACTCCTCTTCCCAATGCTCACTTGTTCAACCTTGATGCATATGCCAAGGATCACAAGCGTGATAAAGATTTCAATACAGATTTGCTGACTGATGAAGGAAATTCCACTGGTTCGTACACTATCTGCCGCATGCAACTGCTGCTGACATCCATTGTGCAGACAACAGCAGCCTATTGAGTGAACCGGACTGCGAAGATGAGCATTGATAGAATGGAATGGGATATTTGAATGTATTATTATCTACATTTAGCGGATATCTCGAAGTATATTTTAAAGGAGACATTTATATGTATTATCCAAGAACAACGTAGTGATGAAGGAGAAAGTACATGGAGACGGTACAGAGGCTGCCAGAACACCATTAATGATATATTAGGCCGAATTGAACGATTACATACTGTGGATATACCCATGGAAAATTGAGTGTCAACAGAGCATCAACGATTGTTGGTCTGGCATCATTGGTAATCTGTGTGGCGATCGGTTGCAGCCATTCGGAAATGCTGTAATGACAAGCTTCATGGGCGAATCAGCGAGCCACATGCTCCCGGCCCCATTCAGAAATTGAGATCAATGGTGTGTCAATGATTTTTGGTATTGCATCATCGGTACTCTGTGTGGCAATTGGTTGCAGCCATTCATTGATGCGTTATCGGCAGACTTTATCGGCAAAAGACCAACCCACACCCTGCCAGCCCGATTCTGGAATTGAACCTCAAATGAGCGTCACAGATCTTCGGTCTTGCAAGTCAGGTAATTCAAATGCGATATGGTCGTTCCTATACACCCTCAAAGTATTGACTGCCTTTATAGGGAACCAAGATAGTGACACTCTTGGTGCCCCATCACGTAAATGAGTGTGAATGGTGCGTGAACGATTTTTGGCCTTTCATGATGCGAAAACACTTCGCGATGCGTTGGTTATTGTCTATATACAATGTTATGACCATTGTTCTTGGCTAAAATGGTGATGAACTCTTAGTTGCATGATTCAAAATGACATAAGTTGTTATGATCCGGGAGGCTGTCGCAGGAACATCGCTTGCTTATCCGCCTAGAGAGGCTGCCAATTCCTCCCTACTAGAGGTCTGCAATCATGTGCCACTTAGATAACCCAAGATATGAGATGTTAAATCGTTGACACTCAGTCGACCCTCATTTCCAAGATGGGGCAGGGAGCGTGTTGCTTCTTGTTTTGCCTATGAAGGAGGCCAAAACCTCAGTTATGACTATCTGCAACCTATGGCCACTCAGATTACCCAAGATGCAAGACCAACAATTGTTGACTCACTGTTGACTCTCATTTCCAGGATGGGGCAGGGAGGGTGTCTCTCCCCGATTTGATCACAAAGGTGGCCAGTATATCCTAACAGAACAATGACTTACCATCGTTAATATTTCACGATGAACAGTAGGATATCTGAATGAGACTATATATAGATCAACTCAAACTGCAGGACCGGAGATTGGACCTGACCGGTCCAGTCAAACCCGGCGAAACCCGCAGGTTGACTGGTACAGGGCCAGATTGGGACTGCGCAACAGCAGCAGTTCAGGTTTTTGAATGGGTCTGGAACCAAACCAAACTGTTTTTCCGGTCCAAACCCGGTTCACTTGCAGGTTACCCTGTCCCGGTGCTAACACCAATCTCTGGTCACCATTTTCTTGTGAGTAGGAGTATTGATTAGTGCACTGGTGAGTCCAGTACAACTTGAGCAGAGTTGCCATCAACGAGCTTTCCAGGAACACTATGAGGGCAACTATCGGCATCTTCTCTTAGTCCCACACTTATTTCAAAAGATTGGAACAAATGTCCTACACAATGAGCATCAACTGTTACAAATCGGTCTAAGTGTGTTACAGTCTTTGTCTGATTCAAAAACCATTGTGACAATGATTACACACGGTTCGTTTGCCTCAGTACTGCTGAATGAATTGAGTTCGTCATGCATCGGCCTGCATTCAGGGAAGATATGTGGTATGCTCCAGTTGAGGAATTCCATGATGCTGAGGATCATATCTACTCAGAGGTGAAGTCAAGCGACTGGTGGTTGAATGAAACGGTACGTTAGCTAAATTTTGTCAGTGCTATGATGAATTTGACCGCATCAGTAGCTACAGCAGTCACCAGGAGCTAAGATTGTCTCATTATTTGTCAGTTCAGACCGAACACATCTTACAAACCATTTGGGCGACACGAAGGGATGGCCAGTATATTATAGTCATCGAAACATCGACTTGACAACTAGATCAAAGCCTTCCAATCTTGTAAGCACCCTGGTTGCGCCTGTTCCCGCAATTCCAACATCTCACTTTAATGAACATGGAAATACAACTGACGTGAAGGAACAACGAATCCTCGAATGATAGGTGTTGTTGCAGGATTTCGGGCTAATTTTTTGCTCGCTTGACACCCTTTTCAACACTGGAAGGCTAATGCTTTGTGCGAACGGTTGGATGCGGCAATGTTATCCTGTCATAGGTCAATGGATGTGTGACTAATTCGAAATCATTCCTTTCCACTCTATCAAGCATCCCCATTGCCCTGTGTTCGAAGCACCGAATTCTGTGTCTGGAGAAGGGAATTCATTGTCGTCGCAATTGAAAGAATATTGGCTATACTTCGAAATGATGATACTTGCGACCAGTGTCAGCAAGGTGTCCGGGTTACCGGCCAGCGGTCTGGGTTTGGACCGGAACAACGGTCCGGTTTGGTTCCAGACCCGTCCTGAAACCCAACCAGCAGCTTCATGGTGGGCCTCACCCGTTCCCATACACGTCAATTTGCGGGGTTTGCCGGCTGTGCCTTGACCTGTCGGTTCTAATCTCCAGTTCCTGTTTTCGGGTTCTTTGTATTTATGGTTGCATTCAGATATCCCACTGTCGTGTAAAGAATATTAACTTCGGTACATCATTGTCTTTGTTTGTTTTAATGGCTGCCTTTATAATCAAAACAAGCCGAGACATGCTCCCTGCTACATCCTGCAACTGAGTGTGAACAATTTTTCGTCTTGCATCATGAGTAAGATTACAGGTACAGAACAGTCATATTGACAGTTAGGGAAGTCATTAAGCCGCAAATGAATCAGTTTGCACCTGCTACTGCGCAGACAACATTTGGAGAGCTGATCGAGATACTTGATACTGTCAGCGGAAGATTGCAATGCCGAATGGAACTTCATGAGAAGAAAGTAGCCATATGAGATTATCATGCGGGAACCTCATTCTCACATATGCATATCGGCTCTTACGCCCGACGCGGGACCCAATTCGTCACAGCTAAAGAATTTGAAGCCTGTTAAACCCGTAAGCTTTTACCCCAGCATATAACCTCCCTAGCTAATTACCATACAGGAATAGAATTGAGATGAACACATTGTAATGGCTCATTTGTCATCTGTACACTACTTTCACAAATTGTAAGTACTATTGCTGACATATCTCTGTGAAAAGTAATTGGTGTACCTATTTTGCTACGTGTCAGTATTCTTTTGATTTCAATGACCAACTTGTGAGACATCATAATTCGTCTGTGCATTCTGGAATGGTCATACAGGCCATACGAAAGTTCTAGCCTCCAGAGGTAGTTGATTGACAATTGATCAACGTGATATCGTCCTGCCTCTAACACCTATGCGAGAACGCGCAATCTAAGTTGGGGACAAATTGTAAAAACAAAGTTTGAGTCTGTGATGGCATACGGGTCATAGAACGAGCGGTCAATGCACAATACAAATCCGTATGAATGACCACCATCATGTGGAATTCATCGATACATCCAACTACATCACTCTGCGTTCACACATGGTGAACATGGTCAACATTTTGAAAATTGCTTGTGGTAGGTCATGGAAATCGAGGAGAAGGAACTGGATAAGGCAAAGTGAGGAAGTTGGGCTATATTAATGGAAAATTAGTGTATGGATCAACATGTAGTAGATTGCCAACTGAAAGCGCAGAATGTGACAGCGCTACGTTATCCATTTCTCAGAGAACATGTTCATCAGTGGATCAGAAATTGAGATGCCACAAAGCTTTTGGATGCAACTGAGTATTCATCCAAATTATGCATTGGCTGTCTATAATGACTATGTGATTATTTGTACAAAATTATTAACCATACAACAACATGTAGGACATGTTTATGGGGAGCGTCAATGGAGCGTCAACGAGTTTTGGTCTTCTAAGTAAGTTAATTGGGAAGCGATTTGCTTGCTGTGATTCATAACAAACATATTGGCTGCCTCGATAGGGAAAACAAAAAGCGACGCGGTTACAGCCCCATGCTGAAAGTGAGAGTCAACGGAGTGTCCATCATATTTGGTCTCATAGGTAAGTTCATTGGGAAGCTATTTCCTTGCTGGTATGCATAACCAACGTATTGGCAGCCTTGAGTGGCGAATAAGAGAGCTACATGGTAACAGCCCCCTTCTGAAAATGAGTGTCCACGGAGTGTCAACAATTTTTGGACTTGAAAGCGACCGAAGTGGGAAGCAATTCTTTCACTGTTATCCGTAATCAACATATTGGCAGCCTTTGTAGGCAAAAGAGACAGACACAAGGTAACAGCCACATTCTGGAAATGAGCCTCAAAGGAGAGTCAACGGAGTGTCAATGGGGCATCAACAATTCTTGGCGTTGCATCTTGTATAATCCAAGGGCTGTGCGATGACATTTACCCATAATCAAAGTAATGGCTGCCTTTATGGACAATATGATTAGTGTTGATGTCCCTAGCACCTGAAAATGAGCGTCAACAGCGCGTCATCAGAGCGTCAACAGGGAATCAACAATGTTAGGTGTTGCATCTTGGATAATCGAAGGGCAGTGGTATGGCATTTACCCATAATCGAAGTATTGGCCACCTTTACAGGCAATATGGTTAGTGTCAATGTCACTACACCAGAAAATGAGCGTCAAGAGAGTGTCAACAGAGCGTCAACAGAGCGTCAACAGAGCGTCAACAGAGTGTCAACAATTTCGGGCATTGGATCTTATCTAATCCAAGGGTTGTGCTATGGCATTTACCCATAATCGATGTATTGGCTGCCTTTATTCGCAATATTGATAGAGACGATGTCACTACCACCTGAAATGAGAATCAACGGAACATCAACAATTGTTGGTCTTGTATCTTGCATAATCCAAGGGCTGTGCCACTACATGAACCCATAAACGAAGTATTGGCAGCCTGTATTGGCAATAATGTTAGTGACGATGCTGCTACCACCTAAAATGAGCGTCAATGGAGTGTAAATCATTTTTGGTCTTGTAAATAAGGTAATTGAGCAGTGACTTACTTGCTGTTATGCATAACCGACATATTGGCCGCCATTATAGGCAAAAGAGAAAGCGACACAGTCACTGCCACATTCAGAAAAAGAGAGTGAACAGAGCATCAACAATTTGTGGTCTGGTAAGTACTGCAATGGAAAGGTCATTGGGTCGCTGTTATGCATAACCACCGTATTGGCAGCTTTTATAGGCAAAACAGACAGCAACACTATCACTGCCCCATTCTGAGAATGAGCATCAACAAAGTGTCAATGATTTTTAGCTTTGCATCATGGGTAATCTAATTTCTAATTGGTTACAGTCATCTATTGATGAGATATTGGCATCCTTTATGGGCAAAAATACCAGCAACACGCTCCCTGCTGCATTCTGAAAATGAGCGTCAATGCAGCGTCAACAATATTTAGTCTTGGATATTGAGTAATCAAGGCATCGCATGTATATTCGAGCACATACCAGAACCATTGACCGCCTTGATGGGCCAAAATACGATATATCAAAAGAAAAACACGGATTCCAAAATAATCACTATCGCACTCCGCAAGACATGCAAAATCCAATCATTGGCTGTTGAATATGCGATCTTCATATGATACTATTATCAAACTGCAACAACAAAAGCCTAATATGAATCTATAGATGGACCAGCTGGGCAACCCGCTCACAACCCACCCAACTCAGACAGGTTTTCAGATATTCATCGAACCGTACCCGGGTTGATGTTTCCGGTGTGCTGGCAACCGGGACCTCTGATTTGGCAACAGTTCGGTTCGGACCCGTACCCGGACCTGATGTGACGGTCTTGAACCGTTGCTAACAGTACAGGAATCTCAGCGGGATGAGACAGTCAGATGGGAAGCCACACAACATATGGAAGATTGAGTGGTTGGAACCTATGATGGCGTCTTGTGGAATATGAAATGCCTCTCCCCGACGACTAATATGGTACCTGATATCCTTCATACCATCTCTGTTGCTATGTGCACGCATTTGAAGGACTTTGCAACTTACTTCCTCAACCAACATTCCCGGATCGAGATATTCAACTAGCTCTCAGTGATGATGCCTCCATATCCTGGCTTCCCTCGATTCAACCAGCCATATAGCTAGGTGATGCAATGGGGTGGTAAGGAGATGAAAGAACTCAGCCGCATGTTTGTTCCAGTCTCTGCGGCAACTCTCTCAAATTCAGTGGCACGCCAAACGATCCCCTTCACAGAAGCCCTATTGTGCATCAGGAACTTCGTGTAATTTCACCATGTTGCACAGTACAGGTACCACGCTGAAGCCATGATCGAGTACATGGTGGATTATCTGGAGGAGTTTCATTGTCAAAAGGATGTTTTCAGTCAATTCCGCGCCACATAATCTACAAAGAAGGTCAAGGAAGCCTTGAAAAAGCAGCTGACTTTGCCCAAACAGGAAGAAGAGGAGAGTGACCACGCTTAGAACAATCTTTCTGCGGCTGCAGAGCATTGTCACGTCGATGAAGTTAGAATGCAGATCGAGTCAGAAATTGCACAATATCTTGTCAACAAATCGGATTTCAACTTTGTGAAGATGCATCTCCCTAACCACATCTCTCACCAGATCGGCCAGCTTGGCAATGTCTGAAATGCACTCTATGAACTCCCAGAGAGAGCGATGTGGATCTTGAATAAGTATAACGACTATCAAATCGTCATGAGGCCACATTCCTGATATCAGGACCAAAAGCCCAACACAAGGTGTTTCGCTATTGAGCGCTGAATCCCAACGCTGCACAACAATGTCGTGATGGTGAAATACCTCTAACCAATCTGCCAATCAAGGGAATGATGAAAATCCCACGACCAGAAATCTAGACCCTAGATGACTTTGTTTAGTGGTGTGCAATGGCAAAAGGGGAGCTACAGAATCTCATTGCTTGGTGTTTTAAGAGATTTGCCGACTTCACAGACTACTTCAATCACGCTCCGTATTTCTGTTGTCTCAATGCGGCAAACTATACCTGGTACAACACAGTAGCAATTCTGGTGATGACTTCTCAAGGCTATAAGTAAGCAGTTCAGATGGTTCAATGCACTCGGTCCACACATTAGAGAAAGCATAAACAACCAAGACATGATACACTGCTGCTCTGGATGGGGAAAAGTCCGGATACCCACTTTTAGTCGACAGCTGGACACACTCCTACAAGGTTGAAGTGTTTTTCTTCATCAAGTATGCTGAATCGAGTGTTACAAGGCTGCTTGTCTTGGTTCAGACATTTAATACAGGGCCAATACATCAGACTGCTTGTATGGTGATTGTCGAGGGGACACATCAACCTCCGATGCAACCTTCGCATGGTGCAATCTACTGTCTTAGGTCTCTTTTCAGTATCGGAACCACTTATATCGTCCCTACAAGCACTATCCAAGGGGCAGGACACCTTCTTCTGCTGACGCCACAGCCCAGTAGCACGTGGTGGTACTTGAGCATCAACATCGACTCGGATTCTTTCAATGAGGATTACGTTTGGCTTATTCGATTTGATGCTTGAAGTGATTGTTGCAGCAATATATGGAAATCTGATCAGTGTTTACACTGAATTATCGTTATGGGAGTTGTAGAAGCTTGTGTATAGTCGATATATCAAGTGATTAAATAGTTAAGAATATTCTGCCAATCAATGCAACTGTTCAAAAAACAATTGAAACCATTGAAATCTAGCGGACGAACATGACAGAATCAAGTACAGTTATCTAGCTTGAATGAATGAACAAGTTTGAGAAATGTCGTGATGACGCAATCACATCATTGAATGCTTCAGAGCATGGTGAAGATTGCAAATAAGTCGCGCAGACTACTTGTGGTGAATGTTGAATAGTATCAGTGTGTGGGGTCCATTTTCAGAAACTAATTTCGCTTTCTGCTGATGAATCATCTGCATTGTTGCGCTGATTGTGTTCACAGGTTCATCTGGGTTGTCAAGCTGACTGATATGATGCATATTGCACCTGTGAGAGCAATTGTTGGACCGGCACATTTGGTGCAAGAGAATGCTGCTTCAAATAGAATCGATCGCATATGGCTTGTAAATAATCATTTGCATCTTGATACATAGTGGACTGAATATTAGTTACAATGCCTGAATCAGGGTGTGCAGAAGGAAGATAGTTAATCAAATTGTACGATTTGATATAAACAATATAATAATCACTCCTGGAGGGAATCGCTCCAGGTTGGAGATGCACCATGTTAGGGGCACTCTCTTAGCAGCAGTAACAATACATTGATATGTATCCAGTTGGTACCAGGGTGGTCACATGATCATCATCGTATTACACCAATCCATCAGCGGAATAGTATTGGTCAGTCAAGAGGTCCTTAGCTGTATTATAGTTGAGCCGCATGTCATTTGATCCTTGATTAACCCGATGTTGACCTTGGTGGATTCACTTGTGATGACACAATTGTGTCACCATAGCCACAACGTCGGATATTTTAGTATTGTTCATAATTATCAACCACACCTACTATACCTTATCAAGTGGTACAACACACAGATTACATGTGCACCAGATGTACATGCAATATGCAACTAAATTAGAGATCTTTAGGCCTACCTTCTCATGATTGGGAACACGTCACAGCACCTCCAGGTCACCGATACATCGAGACCTAAGCATGAAGTGTCTGAGTGATTCTTTGCATTGGTTGAAGATAAGGGGTCAGAAGTAACCCTGCTCATTGGTTTGAGTCGGCATGCATCACAACCCAAAAGATGGTGTCATAATTGACATTGGCAGAGTATTGGTGGGTCACTGATTAACTCTCCAAATGCTAGGCGGAATAACCTGATTATGGCGAGGCATTTGATAACTGTTCAGTTATTAAAACATAATACGATTGAGAACTGATTACACTACATGTCGTCAGAAGTTCCAATTACAGAACAAGCTGTTAGCACGATATTGAAGCTGAAGCTTTGGTCTGATGCTTCATATATTCACTATCAGATATGAGAATGGCCCCGAACATCAGGAGTGTAACACTTCAAAACCACTCATCGCTGAACACAACAACCTAAGGGAAGCATGGCCAGGAATATAGGGCGGGTAATTAAGTATTGACATCATAGTCAGACGAGAGTTCTGAGGGAGTGTCATCATAAACTCCTGGCTACAAAGAGATTACATTGTTCCCGCAATGAAGAGACTAGGCACTTGAAGCGGATAGTCAGAAACCTACCAGCGAAGAATGAATCTAAACTATTATTGTGTTTTTACAATACCTATCTATCTATTAGTATAAAAGTTAGAAATACCATTAGCATTGTAGTGGCAGCCCCACCAAATGGTAATCTCTTTTAGGATTGAGGCTGACATATTAGTATACACCCTTGAAAAACAAATCCGTCACTGTCGAACATTTCATTATCTATTTGCAGCACAGTGTGTACGGAGGTTGTCCTACTTAGTGGGATTACAATCTCACTTAGTCACCGATATCGATAATTGGCGAACACAGTCTTTCATACTCAATTTGATTGATACATCTTACATTGATTCGCACTCACACGTTCGAGGCATCTTTCCAACTCCACGGGATATTTGGAGACAATCATTTAACCCCGACACTCTGAGAATCCGATTGTTGACTAAATCATCCAATTAATCGAAATCATCTCTTATGGAAGATTACATTCTCGATCCCTTGAAACGGACTCAGAATGGACGCATTGTTCCATTACCTGATGGCAACAGAGAACTGAGAAAGTGACATAAGAGGATTCCAAAGGCAGAGACAACTGTGAGATTATGAACCTTGAAAGTGAGATTAATGAAATAGAATCGATGGCTGTGCCAGGTAATCTACGATTTGAGCACCATAATGCAAGCATGGCATAAGTACATCTGAGGCATCACCAAACATTAGCATGAACAAACTCAGTACTTACACATACGGAATCAGCAGCCTGCTAACACACCAGAATAGTCTTGGACACGCAGCCAATACTCCCAATAGCTCCAAATTTTCCTATCCTAATAGTTTGATCTTGTAGCATTTTCAAGACCACTATACACTCTTCAGGATATTCCTGTATTCTGGTGAACAACTTCCATAGCATTGAGAAGTACCAGTGAAGTAGTCTCAGACCACGTGAGAGCATATCGCTTTGCATTCAGCCTATCTGGGGGCATCTGGGAGCATCTGGAAGGATCAGTGTGGCTGTTCAGAGTTGCTGTGTTGTTGAGTTATGACTTCCAAACCATTTTACATTTTGCTGACATCGTCAATATATGCCTTCATGCCTTGTGAGTTGAGTGCCTTGAGAATCATAACTTTACAAACATGACCAAGTTCTGCCTTAAGCAGCAATTCTGTTAATGTAAGGTGACAGGTTTTCCAACTCTCTCTGACCAATTTAATAAGATGATCTTTCTCAGTTTCTAATAGTGCTTGCAGTCTTCTGCTGTAAACAACAACATCACGATACTCTGCAGAAATCAAATCACAGAGCGAAATTTCACCTGGTATACATTCTGTCATAAAGTCTTGTTAAACCTCTATATCTTGCTGTTGAACATCAGACTTAGTAGAATCCAATCATTCCTCAGTAGACACATTCTGTTGCAAACCCTGCATGGTACATGATTGCAAATTGGAATATATGCTATCCAGCACTGAATCAGTGCTTCTCAGAAAGTCATTAGTGCTCTCCTCTCCACACTTATCGCTAACATCCTCCAAATGGCCCTCCCCACTCTACTCTGAACCATAGTTCCCAGATCTTCAATGTCCCTCCCAGTACCTCTAGCTGCCAGTTGCTACACCCTCTGAGCTGTAGCATTCTTTACAGCATACCTGTAGATATCCCCACAAGTAGACTTGGCGACTCCTACTATGTTGCCTATCTTCCCAAAAGACAGTGGCTTGAACAGCCCAGGGTTTGGGTGGTGCTGCACAACAATGACAGTGCAACAGCATGGTGTGATCTCAGGTCCTAGAGTATTCAAGTCTATTAGCTTACTGCCAGAAGCTCACACCATGATACTGTACCTCTTCTCTGTTTACTGATGCCTCCCTGAGTAGCAGTACACACAGACATAGCCTTGTACCAAACTCTTAATTGCAATGCGGGTGGTGTTGGTGGTGGTGTGGTTGAGGCAGTGATAGCAACAGTTCCCGACTGTCGCTTCGGGTGTGGGTCTGGTTCCAAACCGAACTATTACCAAATTGGTGGTGTGGATTGCGAATACACGCCAACCATCAATTCAGGTACAGTTCGATGGAAATCTCTCACACTGTCTGAATTGGGTGGGTTGTCAGCAGGTCGCCCACTGGGTCCATCTGTAGACTCATATGATGCTCTTGTTTTGGCTGCATGATAATGGTAAATTACCAAAATTGCTTATTCAACATCCAATAATCTCTTTTTGCATGTTTTGCTGTTTGCGATATGGATTATTTTGGAATCTTCGTTTCTCCTTTTATATGTTGAATTTCTGACTGTCAAGGCGGTCAATAGTGCTGATACAAGCCCAAGTATCTGTGCAATGCCTTGATTACCCAATATGCAGGACCAAAATTTGTTAACACTCTGTTGACGCTGATTGTCTTGATGGGGAATCGTATAGGTCATGCACTGATTCGGCTGAAAAGGCCGCCATCACTTCTTATATGAATTTTTGCCACAGAGCGACACTTACAGTACCCACGATGCAGATGAGAAATCATTGGTGGTCCATTGACGTTCATTTTCGAAATGGGACAGCGAGCATGTCGCTGTTGTTTTTGCCTCTAAACGTGGCGAATGTCTGGTTTATGGATGTTTAAAACCAATCGCCACTTAGATTTCCCAAGATGCAATACCAACAATCGTTTAACGCACCACTGATGCTCATTTTCAGGATGGGGCAAGGAGTATGTCACTATTGTTTTTGCCTGTGAAGGCAGCCAATAACCCTTTATGGATGTTTGCAACCAATTGTCACTTAGGTTGCCCAAGATGCAAGGCCAAATATCATTGACCCTCTGTTGATGCTCATTATCAGAATGGGGAAGTGACTGCGTTGCTTTCTCTTTTGGAGATAAAGGTTGCCAATACTTTGGTTATGCATAACAGCAACCATATCACTTCTCAATTACCTTACTTCCAAGACCAAAAATCGTTGATGCTCCGTTGGCGCTCATCTTGATGTAATGTCCATTCACAATCGGCTTCCCTCAATAATTGCATTCATAATGATTTACCCTTATTTATTGCCTTTCTGCCAGATTGAGACACGGCCCATTGGCAAAGCCTAGCCCAGTAATATTCTTACACTGATCACTTTCATTCTATCAAAATTTATCCATCTTGCCAAATGTTTCATTTTGCCCACTATACATCTATCAATTCACCAATATTCACATGTGACTGCGCAATATTCTCCCATAACATTTCTCTAAATGAAATTCTAGATCAATCAACATAAAGAACCCAGTGGAAATACATTGCCACATTCTGTCCTACTTCTTCTTTTTCCTTTTATTCCTCCTTGTTTCAATTGAATTGACTGTCAGTAACACTGTTTCATCCGGTTCAGTTGTCCGCCATGTTTACCGAATCAATCCGGGAACAGTTTGTGCAGCACTCACATCCCACTTCCCTTGGGTTTCCGCATCCTCACCGCCATTTTCTAGCTCTATGTTGGATTCATTGTCTGCCTCCCAGTGATCTTCGATGTCATTTGGAGAATTGAAGTGACTATTGCAGTCAAGCCGATTTTTGGTGTCCGAAACGCATTCAGGTGCACTGTCCTCATCACTCCCAGCTGCATGGCTGTCGAGCCATCTGCTTCGGCGGACATTCAATACTTGAGTTCATCTACCAGGGAGGTCGTTTGCACCAAAAGCTGTTCGCAAATGTGATCTTCGCGACAATTTACAGCCAGCTGCACCATCATTTTGATAGTTTGACCAGGATGTATTGACGATCTCTTTACTATCTGAAATGTATCCTACAGCTGTTATTTGCTTGTTTTGACCGCAATATTCCTTCTGCATAGCACGTAGGTGTTGGCTGCCCTGCCACATCTCCAAAATGTCGTGGAATTTGACTATTCTGTGCAATTATCTTTCCTAATCCTCTCTATTCATTTCCAAGTCATTTTCAGTATTTGTCGTGCCTAATGCTGGCTCATCACCTGTCAATCTCCTCTCTTTGGCCTCAGTAAACTGCCTTATAATGACATTGTCGCGAAGTGTCTTGCCTGTGGTTGTTGACTAGCGCCAGCCTTTGACATCTTGGTGAAGGGAAAAACTGGCCTCCAGTCTGAATCTATTTCATATTATCAAGACTATATCGTGTGCCACATTAGTGAGATCGGCATGCTTTGTGTATGTTTCCTCTTGTTGTTGCCCCTAGAATGTGATATCTGGTATCCAAGATGTACTGCGAATCTGGTAAACGTCAGAGCGGTATTCATCAGGATTGGTGTTTGCAACGGTTACAGTTTTGGACCCAGCCGGTTTGATAGGTCTGTGTGGCAACGGCCTTACCCCATCAACAATGGACAATGTTTCAAGTGAACCATCACATTGAGGCCACAAATATTGATCAGAGAGTTCAGTGTTTGGTACATAAAAGATGTAACTCCACACGGTGCATCTTGTGGCCGTCTCCGATTTTGATATCTTCAAATCTCAGCAAGCGGAAGCCCAAAAACCTCGTTTATGGGCCGAAAATCGTAATAATTTCAAATCAGCTTGCTGAGTTTTGAAGATATCAAAAATCGGAGACCACCAAAAGATGCGCCATCCAGACCTGCATAATTCATGTACCGAATACTAAATCATATGATAAATATTCATGGGCTTAATTGAGGGAACTGTTTGGCACAAACCTGGACCGAACCGGCTTGGGTTGGGTTTGCTTTGAACTGCTATATTTGAAACGGTCTGAAAACAGAACTGTTCCTAACACCAATTATCATTTGGATCAATTTGCCTCCACATATGAGGTCATTTGGGTGGTGAATTCAGATAGAGCCTTGCTGCTGACCAAAAGTGTGCTGCGCGATCACTTCATCCAAGTGTCGTTTCAGCCATGCTTCTAGGCAATAAGTATTCTTCTTCACCACTGGACAAATCGTATGGCTCATGAGAGGATTGAACAGATCTAGGACCCGTTGGGTGGGTGAAGAGATTGTTGCTCAGAACACTTTCGGGTTTAATGACGGGCAAACATCTAAGCTTGGCACAGTATTCATTCTCTACCTACTGTAGAAACGCCTCTTGGTATTGGGTAGTACAGGAAGTCTCCTCCTGATGCTTCATATACATTCCCTTGTCCCACTTCCTACACGATTGCAATTTCTGGAAAGGATCCAAACTATGTGCTAAAATGAGAAGCTTACCCATCATTGTAGTAACTTCAGCATAATATTTAGACAGCTTGTGTCACACAAACTTCAGGGCAAAGTATAAGTCTTCAATTCATGGAGTCTTCTACTGAGCTCAAGCTCGCATCACGCCATCCATATGATCCAACAAGTCATTGGGCTCAGTGATGATATGATGCAGAGTAACTGTATGCGTTTTTCACATCCACATGGTCCAGCACCACGATGGCCTTCAAACTTCCGTGATGCACTTGATGATGGTCCATTCATCTTGTGTTGTAAAGAGTGGCTGGTAATCACAGTATTTTCGAGTCTTCAGCCACTCGCAGGTGAATTCTCACATTCAGAAGGCCCGGTTTTGCAACTCCAGTGTTGCATTCCATGGCGTCTTCACATCCATATTAGGTAGTACTGCAAGTTGTACTTTGGCTTGTTAACAGTCATTGAACTCGTTTCGACGACCAGGTGTCAGCGTAATCAATACAGCAAGCACTACCTGCTATATGACAGTCAGTTTCAGGACTTTCAAAATTACTTCAAACACATCCTTTCTCTATGATTATTGCTAAACCTGGTCTCATGGCCGACACAATGTTGACTCTAGCATTGCCCTCTGTACGAAATGTTTACCTCTTCCGAATGTCTACGCTTTCAATCCGGCCAAATTGCTGATCGCACTCATGGACTTTCCAAGGCATGGTGCGGCCTCTTACACCCAGACTGCTCATGAATGCACCGAAAGCAAGCTAAATGACATGCACCATGTTTGGCATGTCGTTGCTCAATGCAGGCCACTGGATTGCAGATGCCTCATAGGTTGATTGTAATTTGCGTGTCATGGAGTGATCTGAGGAAGTGTTATCAGTCATAATTCCAAGTAAATGACCATGCGTAAGCTCAAATAGATCCAGAATTTCCTTCAAATGTATGGCTAGCCTTGGTCCAGGCTGTTGACTGTTGATCTATCATCATTAGTTTGCTTTCGAAAAAGGAATACAATAGGCTATCAACCTCATCAAATGGACATTCTACTTCTCACAATCCCCAACTTCAATCCTTGTAGTTGGCAATGACTGATGTTATGGCTATTTTGTGCATTGATAACTACCCATCTAAAGCTGAACAAACTTCATTTCTTCACGGCAATTACTTCTTAATTGCATCCACTGTCACTGTGTATTCCCTCTGGCAAGTGTTGCTAAGGGTGCTGGCAGAGGGTAGCACTAGCTCCCTACTTAATGCATTATATAACCATCGTAGCTCAAGGTTTGAAATAGTGTCGTATGGGACATAAGCCGAAACCAATCCTAACATGAGGTAGCAATTCCAGGTGTCTTGGTGAAATTTGGCAGTTTGGAAATCCTTCACTGCCAGTTTGGAGTGTTTGGTCTGTCAATTCAGTTATTAAAGTTACAACCTAAATCTCAAATATGAATTTCCTTTGGATGTTTACAATTGACATTCCTGAACGTCTTTACCTATTCAGTATGGCCAAAGCTGTTTCATCTACCGTTGAGCAAGTCAATTCGGTAACTTCCGACCCTGTTAATTTGTTTAACTGTGCAATATGCACTTGTGCCAACAAGTGTTTCCCCCTTGAGCTGGTCCCACATTCTGAGGGATGGTGAACACTTCATGACAAACAATACATATGATGCGAGGGCTGCCGGTGTCCTCCATTCTGCATCACAAATAGAATCACCACGAGGTGCATGTCTACAGTTCTTCCACACAATCGGACGCGTCGAGCCTGCATTCATTGAAGATCAGCAAGCATCAAAGGTGAGTTGTAAGGTAAGGTCGCATGAATCACGAATAAAGACATGTTCATTGCTGGAAGATATCATAACCTCTTACAACAAGGTGTTTAAAGATTTTGAATCTGACAACGCTTTAGGAATGTGAAAGCTGTGTAACTCGACTTGATAGACTGTCAACAGTTACATTATAGTAAAATAGAAAGCTGGTTCTTCAATATTGACTCTAGAGCTAGAAGCAAGAAAGAAGTCAGACCTGTGAGACATTGCATGCATAATTGTGAAGTTGTATACAAAGACATATTGAAAAGACTGACCATTAAGAACACAATTATGGAACAATGTAGTGCAGTTCATTGCTGTGTAGCATAGTGAGCCCCCACAAAATTGATGACGGTCCATTGGATGGTGTTAGCAACAGTTCCGGACCATCACTTTGGGTCCGGGTCCGGGTCAAAGCCTAACCATTGCCAAATTGGCTGTACTGGGTGTCAATACACCCGAACGGTCAACTCGGTACGGTTGGATGGAAACCTCCCAACCTGTCTGAATTGGGAGGGTTGTCAGCAGGTTGCCCAGTGGGTCCATCCATAGATTCATACAAGGATCTTGTTTTTGGTGTTGGTTAATAGTATCCTATCAAAATTGTGTTTCCAACAACCAATGGTATGTTTTTGCATGCTTTGCAGCTTGCAATATCGATTGAATTGGAATTGGTGTATTACCTTCGATATACCGTAATGTTGCCTATCAGTGCAGTCAATCATTCCGTTTTGAACGCGAAGATCCGCACAATGCCTTCAATACCACATATGGAACAACTAAAACGGTTGACGCTCCGTTAACGCTCATGTTCAGGATGCCGCAGGGAGCATGTCGCTGTGGGTTTTGCCAGTAATGGCTGCCAATATCTGATCAATAGATCTCTGCAACCAATCTGAACATAAATTACCCAAGATGCAAAGCTACAAATCATTCACACTCTGTTGATGCTCATTCTCAGGATGTGGCAGGGAGCATGTCACTGTAGTGTTTCCCAGTTAAGACTTTCAATGCCTGAGCAATAGATCGCTGCAACCAATCGGAACATAAATTACCCAAGATGGGAATCCAGCAATCGTTCACGCTCCATGGAGCCTCATTATCAGGATGCGGCTGGGAGCATGTCGCCGTAGTTTTTCCGTGTAAAGGCAGTCCATATCTCACAAATGGTTGTCTGCGACCAATCGGAACATAAATTACCCAAGACGCGAAGGTAAACATCATTCACACTCTGTTGACGCTCATTTTCAGGATGCGGCAGGGAGCATGTCGCTGTAGTTTTTCCCAGTGAAGGCTGCCAATATCTGATGAATGGATGTCTGCAACCGATCGGAACATAAGTTATCGAAGATGCGTAGCTATAAATTGTTGCCGCTCGGTTGACGCTCATTCTATACATAGGGTGGTGAACGTGTGACTGACTCTTTGGCCTATCAAAGCTGCCAATGCATCGGTTATGCATCACAGCGACCAAATCACAGTGTAATTACCCCTCTTACAAAACCACAAATGGTTGATGCTCCGTTGATGCTTATTGTAAGGTATTGTCCATTCACCATCTGCTGTCATTGATGATAGTTTTCATTATGATTTGAACTTATTCGTGGTCATTCCGACAGATTCTGACTTGGCCCTGTGGCAAAGCCGAGCTCAGAAACATTCTTGCACTGTTCGATCTCACATGAATAAAATATATGTATCTTGCCAAAAGGTTCATTGTGCCTGCTATGCATCTGTTCATCAACCGATATTCACAAGCTACTGCTCACCATTCGCCCATAATATATCTCTATCAAACACTCTCAGTCAAGATACATAAAGAAGCTGGTGAAACATTGACGCGTTCTGTCCTACTTATTCTTCACTCCCTTATTCCTCCTCGTTTCGATTGCATTGACTGTCAACAACATCCTTTCAGCCTGTCTCTGTGAGTTCCGTGTAGGCCGCTTCAATCCGGAAACGTTTGGCGTGGCGATCACATCCCGCAGCTCTGGGCATTCCCGAAACTCAATGCCATTGTCTGGCTCCGTATCAGATTGAACGTCTGGCGCGTAATCATCTTCCCTGTCATTTGGAATATCAAAGTCCCCAGTCCAGTTAAGCCAATCTTCTGAGTCCGAAATGCATTCAGGTGCGCTATCCACATCACTTTCGACTGGATAAGGGTGGATTCTTCGGATTCGGCGGACATTGAATATTTGACTTCCTCCTCCGGGGAAGTCCTTTGCAGACAAAGGTGGTGGGGAAGGAGATCTATCTGACAATTTGAATGCCGCCGCACCGTCATGTTGAAAGACCGACGAGGATGTTTTGACGATCTCTTCTGTGTCCGAAATGTATCCCATGGCAGTCATCTGCTTGTTTTGAGTTCAAGATTCCTTCTGGGTAGCATGTAGATTTTGGCTGCCCTGCCACATTTCCACAAATTCGTGGACCTTGGCCATTCTGTGCAAATTCGGATCTTCCGCCTCTTTCTTCCTTTCTGAGTCGTGTTCTGTGTTTGTTGTATCCAATTCTGAGTAGGCTCCTGCCAAAATCCCGTTATTGGCTTGAGCAAACTGCCTGACAATCACATCTTCGCAAAGACTCTCGCGTGTGGTCTTTGACCGCTTTCACCCGATAACATCCTGGTAAAGGGAAATACCGATCTCCACTCCAACATTCTGTGGTATGATAGTGGATACCTGATGTGCCTCATTATAGAGATCAGCGTACTTTGAGGGCGTTTGCACCTGTTGACGGCACCAGTCGGTTATGTCTGGCAACTAAAAAGTACTGTTAATTTGCATTGGGTCGGAGTGCCAATCATTGAGATTTGGATTAACATGCCTCCAGTTGTTTAGAGGTTCAGGCGGCGATTTCAAATGGAGCCTGGCGGCGGTGAATTAGCATGCTACGTGATTGCTTCATCCGGGTGTTTTCTTAGACGCATTGTCAGGTGTTAAGTATTCTTCATCATTGCTGGGCATATCAAATGGATCATAGGAAGATTGTCAAGATCCTGAAGCCGTTGAGGAAGGGATGAGATTGCTGCTCGGTGAGCTTTCATGTGTATCGACTGGCATACATCGATGTTTGCCACAGTATTCATTCTCCACGTACTTCAGAAAGGCCTGTTGTTATCGGGTAGTAAAGAATGTCTCGTCCTCAGGATTGATATCCATGCCCTCATCACACTTTGTAAACTATTGCAACATCCGGAAAGGATCGAGAATATGTGCAAAAATGAGGAGCTTACCCGTCGTTTGAGTCACTTCAGTGTAATGTTTAGACATCTTCTGTCATGATAACTTCACGGTGATGAACCAGTGTTCCTTCCATTGAGTCTATCTCTTAGCCAAAGCTCACATCACGCCATCCATGGGATCGAACATGTCATTGTACACTGTGATACCGTGATGCAATGTTACTGTATGCCTCTTCAACCTCCACAGGGTCAAATATCGGAATGGCCTCAACACTTCCACGACATACTTCACAACGGTTCATACATCTTGTGTTGTGAACAGTGGCCAGTATTCACTGTATTGTGGATTTTGAAGCAACTCGTGTGTGAATTCCCGTAATTGGTAGGGCCACTCGAGCAACTCCGGTGTAGAGATCCAACGTGTCTTCGCATGCATAATCAGAAGTACCGCTGGGCAGACTTTGAATTTTTGAAGCTCAATGCACTCGTTTTGACGGCCAGGTGTCAGTGTAATCAATACAGGAAGCATTCTTTGCTATATGAAGGTCAATTTCAGGACTTTCAAATCATCATGAAATACGTACATTCTCAATTATCATTGGTAAACCTGGTTACATGGCCGACACCTTATTGATTCGAGCGTTGCCCTCGTTTCGAAGCCTTTGACTCTTCCCAATGTGTATGGTTTCATTCTCTCCAAATTGGTGATCGCGCTCATTGGCTTCCCAAGACTTGGTGCGGCCTTTTACACCGAGACTGCTCATGACTGCACCTCAAGCTAGCTGTTTGACGTGCACCATGCATTGTATGTGGTTCCTCAGAGGAGGCCACTCGATTCCAGAGGCCGCAAGTGTTGATTGCAGCTCGAGTGTCATCAAGTGATTTAGGGAGGCATCAACAGTCGTATTTCCAAACAAATGGCCGTCGGAAAGGTTAAAATGATCAAGCATGTCCTTCAATTGTTCGGCTAGCGTTGCTCCAGTATGTTGGCGCCTGACACATCATCCTCAATTAGCATTCGAAACAGGGGAACAACAGCTGATCAACCTCATCGAAAGTGGCTCGATCTTCACACAATGCCCAATGTTGATCCATCCAGTAGGCAATGACCGATTTTATGGCTAGTTGTTTCATTGATTGCCATCTGTCCAAAGCTAAACTAAATTTTTTTCGTGACGGCAATTGCTGCTTATTCGCATCCGCTGTCAGTGAATATTCACTTCGGCTAATGTTGGTAACGGTCATAGCAGATGGCGGCGCTAGGTCATTGAGTGATGCCCTATATTACGCTTGTAGCTCAAGATTTGATATAGCGTTTCATGCAATATGAGCAGAAACAACTCATAACATAAGGTAGCAAATCCCCGTGTCTTGGTGAATTTCGGAAGGATCAAAGTCCATAGCTGCCAGTTCAGAACTTTGTGTCTGTCATGTCGGTCAATATGGATCAAGCTGGATGTCAAATATAATCTTCCTCTGCGAACTTACAATTGTTATTCCTCGACTTCCTTGCCTCGTCAGGATTGCCAACACTGTTTTATTGACGGTCGAACTAGTCAATTCAGTACCCTCTGACTCTGATAATTCATTGGACTTTGCGATGTGAGCTTTTGCCAGCCAGTGTTTCCCCATTGAGCTGGTCTCATGTTCTGATGGATGGCAAAGAACTTCATGACAAACTATACATATGATGCCAGGGCTGCCGGTCTCCTCAATTCTGCATTGTAAATAAAATCGCCACGAAGGAGCATGTCTAGATTTTGTCCAAGGACTAGGCTGCTTCGAGCCTACATTTATTGAAGCCCACCACGTATCGAAGATGAGTTGTAAAGTAAGGTCGCTCAAATCACAAATAACGAAAGGTCCATTTTTGTGAGAGATCATACCCTTGATCAACGAGGTGTTAAAAGATTTTCGATCCGACATGGCGTTATGAATCAGAAAGCTGGGTAATCCAACTCAAATGACTGCCCAAAGTAATGATACAGCAAACGAGACTGCGGGTTCTTAAATATTGACTGTACACCTTGAAGTAAAAACATCAGATCAGTAGGACAATGCAGGCATATTTGTGACGTTGTATAGAAGATCAGATTGCAAACACTGACCACATAAAACTCGATTAAGGAACAGCGCAATGCAGTTGATTGCTGTGTAGCGTTCGGAGCCTCCACAAAAACTGTTGACTCTCTGTTTGCGCTCAATTGTACAAGGCGGACGCGATATCCTCACTAGCATATCTGCCAATAAGCGCTGACGATAGGTTCATTGTGGGTTATCTGGGTTTCATTGCAGTTGGATTATCCACGATGCAAGATCGAAAATCGTTGACACTCAGTTGACACTCCATCGACCCTCATTTTGGGACATGGTAACGATGGTGTCTTAAGGATTCGTGCCTAGAAAGGCGGCGCATAGTTCGATTATGGATCAATCCAGTCGCATAACCCCTTGATTTTTAAAGATTCAAAAACTGAAATCATAGACTCTCCATTGACACAGATGGTTAGAGCATAGTGACGATCTCGTCGGAAGCATCTTTGCCTAGATAGGTGGCCGATCGATCGATTATGGGTTCATGTTGCCGTACAGCTCTTGCATTTCTCAAGATCCAAGGCCAGAAGATGTTGGAGCTCCGTTGACGCTCATTTTTAGGATGCAGTAGGTATGTTGTCCCAACCACTTTTGCCCAGAAAGGCAGCCGATAGTTCAACTATGGCTTAATGTCGCCCCGCAGCACCTGCATTGTCCATGATGGAGGGACAAAAGTCATTAACTTTCGGTTGACACTCATTTTTAGGACATAGTAGCGATGTTCTCACAACAATTTTTGACTAGAATGGCGTTTTATAGTTCAATTATGAAATAATGTTGCAGCGAAACCCTCTGTATTTTCCATGATGCAATGCCAAAATTCATGGATGCGTCATTGACGTTCATTTTTCGCAGGTAGTAGCAATATGTTTGGTAGCATTTTTGCCCACGAAGGCGGATGATAGAATGAATATGGGTTAACATTGTTCCATAGCCCCTAGCGTTTCCAACATGCAAGACCAAAAATTGTTGATGCTCTGTTGACGCTCAATTTTGGGAGGTCATAGTGATATTGTCTCAACCATTTTTGCCTATAATGGCCGCCAATATTATGATTGTGGCTAAATGCCATTGCACAACCCAGTGATTATCCAGGATGCAAGACCGAAAATCGTTGACGCTCCATTGATGCTGGTTTCAATGATGGGCCAAGGAACATGTCGGTTGCCATATTACCAATTAAAACTCCAATACTATCTTGTTTAGATGGATGCGACTATGCCACTCTTTGGTTGCTGAATGGGTAAGACTATAAATAGTTGACGCTCCATTGATGCTCACCTTTAAGCTCACCATAGAGACATACTAACAGTCATTGGGTGCTCAACAATTGAACATAAAATGCATACAGTCTTTTTTGGCAGCCAGTATACTGTTTCTATGTAGTATCATTGGAATCCAAAGTCTTTGAGACATCTCACTTTCCGAGTCACCACTCAAGTTGTCACTTGCATGATGAATGGCGTAGGTCCATCGCATAACATCGCTTTCGGCCGGCACTTTACCGCATGAACATCCATGCACTAGTTGTATATATTTATAGCCCGATGTCCTCACCATTCCATATCCAGCTCATTCTCCTCGATTTCCATGATGTATCATATGTAATGTTCGATTTCTCGACCCTGTGCTGGAGGTCTGAGCAGAGAGTCATGTAGTTGGCTACATGGATTGATGCAGCCTAACGGCTGTCATTTATCGAGGTTTTGGATGTCCTTTGAGCGCTCCTTCTTTGAGCCGTATGATATCGCTGACTGACACATTGTTAGTATATTTCGTCTCAAGTTTAGGTTTTGCTTTACCATTTAGCCATGACAGGCAACACCACATACAGTTCATTGTTTGTCAATCACCTTGATTGGGAGACTAGAACATTCGCATGGCCTGTACGACCCTGGCACACCCACTGATGAATAATCCTGTCTTACAATGTGGTTACTGGGATCCAGAATAAGCTGCCACGTAACGGAGTAGGTTCAAATTGCTTTTGCTTGAGATACATCATCAAAAGTACCTATTGTGCTATCTACTCCTCCTGTGACGCAGGAGCCGTTACCATGTCTTCGTCCGAATCTGATTTGTATCTGGTCGTTAGCCAGGGACGCTATATGGAGGGGTAAAAGTTTATGGGTTGAACTCGCTTCGCATTCTCCATTTGTGACGAATAAGGCACCGCATCGGGCATCAGAGATGGAATCTGATTGTCTGCTTTCGGTTTCTCAGAACCCAACTTCATTTGACAACGTCCCTGTTGAGAGGTCGCTTGCGGTATTTGTGATTGTCCAGGGCTCATATCAAGAGCCTGCATAAGCTATCCAAATGTTGTAGGTGATGGTGAGGCTGCTGTCGTGTCTGTTTAGGGCTTCACAACTGCCGGAACCTTCAATTCAGTCGTCCCAGACTTGATAGATCTCTCACAGAAGAAGTCGACTGCGTCCCTCCATCCTGGTTACGTCAGTTTGTAAAATCTCATCTGCTTCTGCCGAAAGCTCTCCATGTGGTGCTGTACCATTTTGGAGATTGTGCCCATCACCCAGCCAGGGTTGTCATCTTCGCTCAGCTTGCTATGCTGTGAATTTTCTTCGTCATCATCCTCAGCTTGCCCATCCTCCTCATCTTCGGAACAGGCAAGATTGCTCAGATTGACTCCAATAGCATTCAACGTCGCCTCAAATGTTGTTTCAGGCTTTCTGGTTGTCGATAGTGCCTTTTCAACTTTTCTCATATGTTCCAGCTCTTGCATAATCGCTGTGGCTGCGTCTTGAGCTCGTTTCCTTGCCACTGCGGTCTCTCTATCCACAGAATCCTCGATCCATTTCTCTTTCTCTTTCTTTCTTAAACAGTTTGTTTCCCATCTTTTCTCCACCGAAAGCTTCTTGTTAGATCACACGCCGCGGAAAGTTCCCAAAACTCGGACCCTATCTTCCTTCAACCCACTCTTGCCTTGATTTGGTTGATGATGTTGTGATGTGGATTTCTTTGTCAATTTGCCGTATTTGCCTGCCGGAAGTGGCGAAATGTTCCATTTAGGAGCATTGACCCTTGCATCTTGTATTGACCTTGTTGTTGGACGAGATGTTGGATGTTGCAAGATGTGGACCACACAGAGGCAAGCTGCATCTTTTGTGTCAAGGTTGGTAGGTTCGATCAATTTGAACAAAGCAAAATCAGCATTTTGACCGTCACTTCATTGGGAATAGTCATGCTAATCATACATTGTGACTTGATGGTTAGCGTGTGATTCATGTAAGATCCCGGCGATATCTTGAGACAAACATCACCAGAAGTCCTTTCCACAGAAGAATGTTCTTAATATATTGATTAAACCAGAGATATCGGCAGTCGTTTATCATGATTTATCCCTGTACACAAACAAACGACATCGGACCGACTTACTGCCAATTGGTGGACCGTTGCACTCCCCTGCAGCAATATTCTGTGCAGCTATACTCAGCAGGATTCAGCTTGAATTGATGGTGCAAGTTGACTGTCACTCATTCCATTTTGACTTGTAGCTAACTATACAATCTTCAGGACTTCCCACTTCTTTTTGTTATCATCTTCCTCACCATTCCACAACAGCAAGTCATGGCTCCAGAAAAACATCAACCAGGTGCGATTGGAGCCGAATCGAGCTGAATGACAGGCGCTTCAACCAATATTCCAGGTGGTGTGACACAGCAGCAACACAGGCACCAGATAGTCCACCACAACGCTGCAATTGTAGTCACCACAAATTTCACCCCGGACGTACATTGAAAAATAGTACGTAAAACCGCAAGCATCCAAAATGAGAAGCAACATGCGATCGGATATGGGTCAGTCCATATCGCTGTAGACGACGGTCAACTGACAATGTACCACCCAACTGGTGTACGTAGAGAGCTACGTGACCAATTAATTGCTGCCAGTAACAGGAAACATCCATGGTCGACCAAGGCATTTGTCCGCACAGTCCGCAAAGTTGAACATGACGATGTTGCCAGATCTGGCATCTTCGCAGACGAATTTCCTGAAACAAGTCCCGGGTCACGGTCGAAACAAGCTTTAAAGACCCTAGAGGAGGCTACGGAGTCCTATATGGTTGAGTTAATAGCTGAATCTCACTTTAGAAGCAGCAACTAATTTTATGTAGGTTTTCAACATGTCAGCTACTATGGCAAGACAAGGAGGTCGGGTACAGCTTGAACAGTCCGACATGCGTCTTGCCTTGAACATGGCCAAAATGGCTAAAGAAGGGTTTTCATGCGCTGCAATAGAGGAAACGCAACAACTAATCAAGCAACCTTGCGCCAAAGTCTGAGACGAGATGAAGCGGAGTGTTGTGTTTTCCAGGCTAAACAGGATGAACGCTGCGATACAAAGACATCCGGCAATGTTTCATGAAAATCAGACGTATGGCTGTCCTCCTTGCCAAAATGGCACGGCAAACAATCGACAGACATGCTGGGGGCAAAAAAGCATGGGTGCACCTACACCGCTTCCACTGCCACCGAGGCCCAGAATGCCACCTGCGCCACCAGATGACAGTGAGAGAACTGGATGCTCTGGAACAGAAGGTGTGCCAGCCAGATATGTGCATATACATACTCCGCTTCACAGCTGTCGATTGTTGAATCTTGATCCATATCCCAAGGATCACATGCACGATATAGATTCTATCCCAGATTTGCTGACTGATGACGGTCCATCCAGAAGTTAACACACTATCAGCTGCGTGGTAATGCAGCTGACAGCCATTTTGTAGACGACAGCAGCCTTTTGAGTGAACTTGACAGTGAAGACGAGCGTTGACTGAATGGAATGGGATTTTTGAGTATAATCATTATCTACAATTAGCGCACACTTTCAAGTATATTTGAAAGGGTACATTTGTATGCACCATTAAAGGACAATGTAGTAATACAGGAGAACGTACATGAACAGCACAGCACGGCTGCCAAAATACCATTATTGATACACTATGCCAAAGTGAATGGTTTCATATTCCGGATTCGCCCATGGCAAAATGAGCATCAACAAAGCGTCAACAATTTTTGGTCCTGTAAGTTGGGTAATAATAATGTGATTTGGTACTGAATACACATAATGGAAGTGTTGCCACCCTCAATAGGCCAAAGAGAAAGCAACATGCTCCCTGCCCCATCTTGAAAATGAGTGTCAACAGAGCATAAACGATTTTAGGTCTTGTTAGTCTGGTAATTATGAAGTAATTATGTAGTGGTTATTCATAACGACAGCATTGACACCCTTTATAAGCAAAAAAGAATGCAAAATGCTCCCTGCCCCATCTTGACAATGAGCGTCAACAGAGCGTCAACAATTTTTGGTCCTGTAAGTCAGATAATACAAACACAATTTGGTAGGAAATACACATCATGGAAGTGTTGCCACCCGTTTTAGGCAACAAGAAAAAACATCACGCTCCCTGCCCCATCTTGGAAATGAGCATCAACAGAGTGTCAACGATTTTAGATCTTGTTAGGCTGGTAATTAAGAAGTAATTGTGCAGTGGTTATACATAACAACAGCAATGACAGCCTTTATACGCAAAAAAGAAAGCGAGACGCTCCCTGCCCCATCTTGAATATGAGCGTTAACCGATTGTCAACGATTTTTGGTCCTGTAAGTCAGGTAATAAAAATGTGATTTGGTAGTGATTACACATAATGGAAGTGTTGCCCTCATTTATCGGCAAAAAGGGAAGCGACACGCTCCCTGCCTCATCATGGCAATGTGCATCCACGATGGTGGGCCTTCAATCATGGTTTATCGAAGAGCCCTGGGGCTTTTAAAATACATATACTCAGTTGTGTCCATTTTTGTAGTCTAAAACGCTCGTGTACACTTAGTTGCACCTGTGTAACTGACTCAAGTTGTTACTGTTCAGGAGGCTATCGCGGGAATATCACTTGATTATTTGCTCATACAGGATGCCAACCTCTCTCTCATAGATATGTGCGATTATGCGCCATTTAGATTACCCAAGATGCAAGACCATCAATTGTTGATGCTCCATTGACACTGATTTTCAGGATAGCGTAGGGAGAGTCTCTCTACTTGTTTTCTATATAAAGGCTGTCAATACATCAGAAAATGACAATGCAGTACCATAGTCAATATTTTGCAATTAACAGTAGGATATCAGATTGCAACCATAAATTGAAAAACGCGAAATGCAGAACTGGAGATTGGAACCGACGGGTCAAGCCAAACCCGGCAGAATCCTTTGGTGGATGGGAACGGGTCCAGGTCTGGCCTGCCAAGAATCAGCGGGTCTGGTTGTTGAATGGGTCCAGATCAGAACAGACCAGATCATAATGTCCGAACCCGGACTGCTGGCAGGTTGCTTGGACCCGTTGCTAACCCTACCTATAATCAATGTATTGACAGCTTTTTTGGGCAACAATATTTTTGACGCTATCACTGCCTCATTCTGAAAATGAGTGTCAATGCAGCGTCCACGATTATTGGTCTTGCATCTTGAACACAATACGGGCTATTGAAAGGCGTTATCCCATAATCAACTTCTTGGCTGCCTTTATGGGCAAGCATGCTAGTGACAATATTGCTAGCACCTTCTATATAATGTGGGTCAAGAGAGTGTCAACCATTTTCGGTGTTGCACTATGACCAGTCAAAGAGCTGTCCATCGGAGTCAATACATAATCAATGTAACTGCCGCCTTTATGCGGAAAAATGCTAGAGACCATATTGCTACCACCTTCCAACAATGAGCATCACTGGGATGTGAAAGAGTTTTGGTCTTCCATCACGAACACTCAAAGCGCTGTCCATCGGCGTTGACCCATAACGAATCCATTGGCCGCCTCTATAGGCAATAATCGTAGTGAAGCTTTCGCTATGACCTCTTAAAAATGTGCATCAACGGAGAGCAAACAATTTTTGGTCTGGCATCTTCGACAATCTGCGGGCTATGGAACGTTGTTATACCATAATTAACTTAGCAGCTGCCTTAATGGGCAAAAATCCTAGTGCCAATATGGTGTCCATCTACTACCATTCAGCGCCAAGGCAGCGGCATTAATTTATGTCGGGGATAAATAAGCCACACTGCAATGAACTGCATTGCATTGTACCTGAATTGACTCTAACGTGGTCAGTCTGTTCAATATGTCATTGTATACAACTTCACAATTATGCATGCAATGTCTCACAGATCTGACTGTGTTTTGCTTTTAGCTCTAGAGTCAATATATAAGAACCCGCATTCTACTTTACTAAGGTTCAACTTTTGGCAGTTTCTTGAGTTGGATTATGCAGCTATCAGATTCCGAACACAATGTCGAGTTCGAGATCTTTGAATACCTCATTGCTAGAGGTTATGATCTCTTGCGAAGATGAATGTTTCTTTATTTGGGATTTGAGCAACCTTACTTTGCAAATCATCTTTGATGCTTGGTGGGCTTTAATGAATGTAGGCTCGAAACATCCTATTGCTTTGGACAATTCTAGACATGCTCCTTGGTGGCGATTTCATTTGCACTGCGGAATTGAGGACAGTCGCAGCCCTGGCATTTTATGTATTGTTTGTCATCAGGTTCTTCACCATCCATCAGAACACGGGACCAGCTCCATGGGGAAACACTCGCTAGGAAAAGCTCACATCACAAAGTTGAACAAATTTACACAGTGGGAAGGTACTGAATTGACTAGTTCAACAGTCGATGATTCAGCTTTGGCCATTCTGAGGAGACAACCAAGTCGAGGAATTACAATAGTAAGTGTGCAAAGGAAATTCATATTCGCCATTCAGGTTTGATCCAAATTATCCGAATTGACAGAAAAAGTGCTCCAGACTGGCAGCGAAGGACTATAGAACTTCCAAATGTGACCAAGACACCTGGAATCGCTATCTCATATTAGGATTTGTTTCGGCCCTTATGCCATGAAACACTTTATCGAATCTCAAGCAATGACGGTCTTATAAAGCTTTACAAAGTGACCTGGTGCTCCTGTCCACCACCACCATTAGCAACATTTGCTGCAGGGAATACTTATTGACTGGGAATGCAATTGTCAAGCAATTGCCGTCACGGAATAAAGTTAGTTTAGCTTTGGACGGGGGGACAACAACAAACAAATTAGCCATAATGTCGGTCATTGCTCCCTATATGGATTGAAATTGGTCATTGCAAGAATTACAACTAGCTTGCCATTTGGTAGATCGCATATCCTTTTCCTCTTTCAACAGCTCATTAAGGTTGAATGGTGAAGGGCCAGCATACTGGAACAGGGCTACCCGTACATTTGAAGGACATTCTTGATCGTTCTGAGCTTACCAACTGCCGTTTGCTTGGAATTACAACTGTTAAAGCTTCCTCAAATTGATCGATGACTCTTGAGCAGCAATCAACCCTTGAGGCCTCCCGAATTGAGTGGCCTGCATTGAGGAACCACATACCATGAATGGCGCACGTCATACAGCTGGCTTTAGGTGCATTCATTAGCAGTCTGGGTGTGAAAGGCAGTACGAAATCATCGGAAGCCCATGAGGGCGATCAGCACTTTGGAGAGAATGAAAGCATAGACATTGGAAACAGTCGAAGACTTCCGAAAGAACGCAATGCTAGAATGAACGAGGTGTTGGCTATGAAACCAGGTTTAGCATAGATAATTGAGAAAGTACGTAAGTCAAGATATTTTCAAAGTCCGAAAACTGACCTTGGTATGGATGAGAATTGTGGCAGTATTGATTACGCTGACAACTGGTCGTCGAAATGAGTTCATTGACTGTCAAAATGCCAAAGTTTGCATCGCACTACTACCCATTATGGATATGAAGATATGTTGGAATTCAACACTGGAGTTGCATGAGGGAGCCTAACAAATATGAGAATTCACCCGTTTGTGGCTCGAGAATCCACTATACAGTGAATCCCAGCCACTCTTAGCAACCCAGGATGAATAGACCATTGTCAAGTACATCATGGAAGTTTTGAGGCATTTGCCATATTGGACCCTCCAGATGTCAAAGTGGAATAAGATTGCATTGCATCACGGTATCACTGTTTACGATTACATGAGCGATCATATGGATGGTGTTCGGCGAGCTTTGACTAAGAAGTAGACCCAGTGGAATGAAGACTTGTAATTTGCGGTGAAGAATGCACGGCAGATGTTGTCCAAATATCATGCTGAAGTCACCCCAACAACAGGTATGCTTCATATTTCTGCACATAACCTCGATCCTGTCCACAACTTCCAATCGTTCCCAAGGTGGGACAAGGGAATGGATATCAATCCCGAGGACGAGACTTCATATACCGCTCAATACTAGTGTTAGCAACGGGTCAGGGTAACCCGCCAGCGGTCCGGGTTTTGACCGGCGGTTTGGTTTAGTTTGGTTTGGTTTCGTTTGGTTCCAGACCCGGCCAAAAACCCGACCCGCTTTGTCTTGGCGGGTTTGTTACCCGGACCGGACATAAACCCGCAGTTTTTTGGCCGGGTTCTACATACAGCAGAGCCTCATTTTCGCGAACTCAGCACTTTGGCTACAATTAAGTATTTAAGTTCTGATCGTATCACAGTATGATATATACGTAAAAGAAGCAGTTTTGCATGCTCTTTCACCTTCTATTCTCCACTTTGCGATCCAATCAATATTCGTTGAGTTGCTATGAAATAACGCCGAAAATTGGGCGTTTCTCGCAGTGACACAACGAATATTGAATGGATCACAACGTTGCGAATAGGTGGTGAAAGAGCATGCAAAACTGCATCTTTTACGTATATATCATATTGTGATACGATCAGAACTCAAATACTTGATTGGAGCCAAAGTTCTGAGTTGGCGAAATTGAGGAAGTGGCCAAAAAACCGCAGGTTCAGTGCGGTTCGGTTTTTTGATGGGGTAAAACCCGTTGCAACGGTTCCAGTTCGGTTCCAACCTGGACCCAGAACCGAACCACGGATTTGGAACCGTCGCTAACACTACTCAATACCAAATGGCAAATGTGAAGTATGTGGAGAATTAATGATGCGCCAAACGTAGACGTGTGCTGGTTATTAAACCCGAAAGCATACTGAGCAACAATGTCTTCCCCTTTGCACCAGCATCAGGATCCTGTCAATTCTCCTCTCGTTCATATGATTTGTTCTGCGATGATGAAGAATACTCAATGCCTGAAAATGTGGCTGAAACGGCACCCGGACAAAGCAATCACGCAGCACGCTTATTGACAGACGCCAGGCTGTATTTGCAATCACCTCTTGATTCACCAAAGAACTGGGGGCAAGTTAATCCAAATCTCAATGATTACCACTCTGATCCAAGGGAGATTAGCAGGATATTTTGGTTACCAGATATCACCGACTGGTGGCGACAACAGGAGGAAACGCACTCAAATTACGCCGATCTCTCTAATGTGGTGAGTGTCATACTCTCTGCCATACCATATAGGGTCGGAGTGAAGGCCAGCGTTTCCCTTGGGTGAGATGATATCGGCTTGAGGCAGTCAAAAACCACTGGTGAGACCCTTAGCAAAAGAGTCTTTGTAAGGCAGTTCGCTCGAGCCAATTGCGGGATATTGGCAGGCAATGACCCAGCGTTGTATATGGTGCACACAGAGCACAACTGGGAAATGACGAGAGAGCCAGAGAGAAGAACATTGCACTGAACGGCCAAGCTCCGCGACATTTTGGAGATGTGGCAGGGCAGCCAAAACTTACGTGCTACACAGAAGGAATCTCGCGCTCAAAACAAGCAGATGACAGCCGTAGAAAACATTTCAGATACGGAACAGATTGTCGAACCATCCACGTCACTCTTTGAACATGTTCGTTTGGGTACATTTAAATTCTCGCAAAGATCTCTTTGCCACCAGCTTCGTCTGCAAATGACCTTCCTGGATGATGAACTCAATTATTCGATGTCCCCCAAATAAGAACAATCGCCCATCATCCAGTCGTAAGTGGTGAGGATGACGCACCAGAAAGCATTTTGAACACCGAAAATTGGCTAAAGTGGAATTGTGACTTGGATTATCCAAATGGCAGGGAAGACAAGTGCACGGCAGATGTTGAATCTGATTTAGAGCGAGACAATGTCATCGGTAATCTGCTAAGCCCAGAGCAGCAGGATGTGAGTGCCCCAAAACCTTTTCCCGAATTGATTCAGCCCACCCGGAAGTCATACAGACAGGCTGAAATGGTGTTGGTATATGTCAATACATTGGAAACAAGCAGGAATAAGGTAATTCAGAAACAGTAAGGCAGAATGCGGCAATATGTTTCACCAGCTTCTTTATGTAGCCTGACCGTGAGTTTCATTTTGAGATATATTATGTGCGAAAGATGATCACATGCTTGGAAATATCGGTTTGTAAAGAGATGCATAGCAGGCTCAATAACTCTTTTAGCAAGATATATTAATTTTGATGGTATGAGAGCAAACAGTGCAAAAATATTGCTGCGCTTGGCTGTGCCACATCGCTGAGTCACAATCTGGTAGAAACACAACCAATACGTTAAAAACATTATCAAAACAATTATTGATGGCAGCAGATGTTGAATGAAAAATACATTAAAATGAGTGTTAACAGAGCGTCAACGATTTTTGGCCTTGTAGGAATGGTAATTGTATAGTGATTTCGTCACCGTTGGGCATAACGGATGCATTGGCAGCTGTTATATGGAAAAGGGATAGCAATACGGTCACTGCCCCATTCTGCGAATAAGCGTCAACGGAGCATCAACGATTTTTGTTCTTGGATCTATTGTAATTGTATTGTGATTTGGTTGCTGTTAGGCACAACCGACATATTGGCTGCTGTAATAGGCTAAAGAGATAGCTACACGGTCAGTGCCCCTTTTGGGAATAAGCGTCAATGGAGAGTCAACGATTTTTGGTCCTATAAGTATGGTGATTGAATAATGATTTGGTCACCGTTAGCCAAAACCGACGTATTGGCAGCTTTTGTTGGCACAAGAGACAGCTACACGGTCACTGCCCCATTCTGACAATGAGCGTCAATGGAGCATCAACCATTTTCAGCTTTGCATCTTGGGTAATCCAAGTGCTGATTGGTTGCAGACATCCATTGATGAGATATTGGCACCCTTCAGGGGCGAAAACAGCAGCCAGGTGCTCCCTGCCACATCCTGAAAATGAGCATCAATGGAGGATCCACACGTTTTTGTCTTGCAAAATTGGTAATCAAGACATCGCACTGATATTCGAGCACCTGAAACAACTATTGACCACCTTGATACGCAAAAATATACCGTACGCAAGGAAAAACTCGCATTCCAAAACAATTGATATCACAAACTGCCAAACACGCAAAAGCGAATTATTGGCTGTTGAATTCACGATTTTGATAATCCACTATTATCAGACTTCAAAATCAGGAGCCTGGTATGAATCTATAGATGGACCTGCTGGGTGACCTGCTGACAACCCGCCGAAGTCAGACAGGTTGGGAAATTTCCGCTGAACCGTACCCCAGTTGGCGGTTCGGGTGTATCAACACACCGGACGGCCAATGTGGCAACCATTTGGTTCAGACCCTGACCTGGACCTGAAGTCACGGTCCGGAACCGTTGGTAACGCTACCACAGATCTATTTCATCATTGAAGATAACAAAATACTCATTACTGATTAACTTCCCTGCTTGTGGGTTGCACAAGTATGAAACACCATGAATATGCTTCCGAACTGGAGGTTGCTCGTAATTGATCCACTCATCTATGCCGCTGGCTTCTGTATTGCATGCATCATTGTCGGATGGGTGAAGGAATGGGTCGCGATGCGGTTCATAAACGAATGGAATTAGAATACTCTTCTACTTGATCACAAAACCATCATCTGTCAGGGTGTCGCCTACTATGTGGGCGATCCTTTCCATGCGGTCGCGAGGGAGGTGAGTGATGTAAGTGCCAACGTAGGAGCACATCTTTGAGCAGTAATGACACTGTTGACCAATATCCATGTCTCTTTAACAAAATCAAATGTCGCAACAATGTTGAGAAGCGTCCCGATGGGTCTTTTGCTGCACATACTATGGCAAACTGGCTGGTCCTCGGAAAATACTCGACCTCAATTTACTTCCTTGAACCCAGGGTCCTACCACTCTCGTAGGAATTCTCTCATCCTCCTTCACACGTTTGCAGTGTTTAAACGCTCTCATATTCTCGAAAGCCTTTGGATCACGAAAAGCATGCCGCCGCCCTATTCAGCTTGTCCTGTCGATTGTTTCGCACCCTCACAAGAACATCCTATGCCCATTGACTGGTTGATTGTTGTCATGTTGAGTGAGGTTTGTACCGCACATGAACCGTGAATCCTCCTTAGATACCTACCCAGCGACATCATTGCTGGGTGCAAGATCTAGTGCCGCCACAAACCAGTGAGATTTCACTGTAGAGCATGTGTTTCATTCTCTTTTTGATGAACTTAAGCGTTCAGTCGACGAATCAATGGCACTTGGATGATGCAAAGCAAATTATTTTCTGGCTGAATCGCAGCCAAGATGATTTTGGAGGATCAAGAAATACTCTCCAAGCCCATGCATATATTCGCCTTGTCTGCACACCTTACCGACAATATCCAGAACATTTGACAAACCCTCCTTGCCACTGCTACCACATTGCACCACCCTTGATCATATATTCAAAACTCCCGATGCGTGTTTAGAGGAACCAGCATTTCATATCCACCACTTCATGTTTCACCACCGTTGAGAAACTGAAATGTAATGAGATGCCTTCTGGTCGCTGAAATCAGTTGTCACAGATGCTAATACAATCCAGATGCAGACTCTACAAGTCAGCATCTGGGCCTGGAACACTGGTGTTGTAGTCAGCCAATGGACAGCAGAAATCATGGGGATTTGGCACGAACAGGGATGCTCGATAACACAATGGAAAGATAATCAAGTCAGCTAGGATGTCTGGGAGATTGCCCACGCCTTGAGCATCGGCAACAAGCAAGGAGCTGCACCTGAGCAATGGGATCTCCTAATCGATCATTGTGTGACTCAAATCAGAGCTCTGCCATCATCAGGGCCGATTTGGAAATGGTACATGGCAGACAAGACTATCCTCAATGGTCGGAAACTGAAGCCAGTACTGGATGAGTTCAGGGTGGTTGCCCTTCACCCAATGGAGAATAGGATCGATGTAACCCCGGCCACGAAGAGGCCATTGTTCAATGTTGGTATGTATTTTATCGCCCCGATGCTTGCTTTGGTCTTCCTGATACTGTGTAAGCTCCCAAGATGAAGCTCGGGTCACTGGTCATCGCCGATAATGCCGTGTAGCAACACCTTGACTGATTTCCTTCTGGAGCAATTTAGCGTTGCCATCGCCTATGTAGATCCCGACATTGCTGGGAACAGGGTGGGTCAAATCATTACTCAGCTATTCTCATTGCACTGGCCTGGGGATGACAAATCAATACTGCAGATAGTCACATCAATCATTGATATGACCATTTTTGCATTTGTGAATGCTGCACTCACCGGTGTGCCAGACACCAGTGCAAAAATCCGATATCGTTGAGGCTTCCAGAAAGAGTCCAATGGAGATAGTGGTCAGCATGCCTGTAACGTTACACCAAACATCGATAACAATACTGCTGCCGGATGAGTACAGGTGGCGATGCAATGAATCAACCCAATGCTATTCTGCGTCACCTATCCTGGCCAACAAGCCAACAGCACATCTGGTGCCCAGAGGCCTATGCATGGTGGCCGCTGCAACCTGCCTCTGGATGACATCCACCAACCTCCTGCCGAGGATATGATTGACCACATCACGGTGGAATTGGATGATTATGCCGAGATGCAGTGCCCAAACCCAAGAATCTCACTGACAAAGATAACAGGCTTTCAACAGTTCGACAGGAAGGTTGAAAGGAGGAATAGCTGACAGCATCGATACCTTGAAGTCATCTGAAACTGGGCTATTGGTCTCTTTGCCGATTACCAGCAAATTGTTGTTGCTGATGAAGATGTGCCCTAGCTACGTGAGCACAATCACATTGTGAATCCTCCTGCTGTGGGCTGTCTGGCCAATAGGAAGCATACAACCAGCCGCCCAGCTGCAAATTAGTCGTTGTGAGGATGGAATGCACTGGTTGGACCGTTGTTCAAAGATCTGCATATTGGGGGGGTGTATTCTGGCCCTTTGGATGGTGGACAGATGGTTGATAATTTGGACTCTTTTGGAGAGCTTTTGGGTTCTCTTTTTGTTGTTTTGTTTACTTTATTAGTATATCAGTCATATTCATGCATCAAGGGCTGTGGTGAGAGTTCACAATGTTGAGATGAATCATTCAGAATGTTGTTTTTGGAAACACATAGTGGCAGCGATAGGACTACTTGCATGGCTATCATGTAGCTGGTAGTTCAGTATCTTTGCCCAGCGGAAGTTAACCCCAATGATGAGTGAAATGGGAACACTTTGTAGATTGTTGTGGTAATGATTTCCGTCGAAAGATGCCAATCAGCAACTGTGCACCACGGTTATAATCTGCTGTTCTTAGTTGTGACATCCGGTCCATTCATGGAGTTGGAACCATGGGTGGCGGGACAAGCCAAACCCATAAAATTGTCACCGTGATAAAAAGATGCATCTCGACGATGCTTTTAACCTTATTAACACTTTCTTTCCTTTACCCAACGCCTTTATTGATTTACTATAGATTGATTTATATTTTCTTTAGTCACTCTGTTAATTTTTTTGTACTTATCAAGTGCTGCCTTTTTAAATCATGAAACGCAGGTTTCATTAATACATCAGTCTTATTCATGCAGGAAGGGCTGTGTTGAGAGTTCACGATGTTGGGATTAATCTTTCAGAGGTTTGTTTTTGGGACAGACATAGTGGCAGTGATATGACTGCGTGTATGGCTATCATATGATTGGCAGTTTGGTATCTTCACCCAGCAGAATCACTCCCTAATGATTAGTGAAACCCGAATGATTTTTCGCTCATCACGATGATAATCCATGCCAGACTAAGCCCATTAACAACCATGTGACATGCTTGTCACCTGCCATTCTCAGTTCCCAGTCCCCGTCCATCCAAGGAGTTGGAAGCGTGGGTGGCGGGACATGGCAACATCCGGCCATCGTCGACAAGATAAACAGACGCATCTCAAGAATGCTTTTAATCATATCAATTGCTCCTTTCCTTTACACAACACTTTAATTCATTTACTATACATTTATTCACTTTTTTTTTAGTCACTGCTTTAATTTTTAGGTCCATATCACTTGCTGCCTTGCTAAATCATGACATGAAGGCGCTGCACTTCTCCACATCTTCGTCATTCTTCCAGCATGAGGAGATGCAGACAATATATCTGCAAGAATGATCTCGATGACAATCTCAGCATGATTTCCAACACCTACCAGGATCGTTGAGATGGCAATTCAGAATACGATAACAAGGGTCTACTGCGATCATCCAGGAAAGCAATCGTCAAGCGGCCATCGAAATGTTCTGTCATGCCAACACTTCAGACACTGACTCGCGGCAATTTAATTAACTACTATGTTCGCGCAACCCCTACATCGTTTGCATTGGGAGGTCTATATTGTCTCAGAGGAGGAGGATCACTGCGAGCCAGTCATGCGGGCATCCAGGAAGGTATTTGATTATGCATTTAAATGATTGACGTACCCTGCTGATGTATATATTCACCAGATGAAGGATCCAAATGAAGCCGGTGGGCAATTGGTCGCATGGAATGCTTGAAATCTGTCGTGAGATGATCCCTGCATTGACGACGTGACAGGCCTCATCATCAGCGCAGAATCCAATGCCAAGACAACTCTTTCGGCTGTTGCGGCGATCGTAATGGAATGCGGAAACCATATTGCTATCCATCGTGTGATGTTTGGGAATGCCTTTGATGCGAATGTAGCGAAGCCCGCTCTGATTGAGAGTTCGTGGTCTGAGAAAATTGTCAGGATTGATCCATCCCACACAAAGTCAAACCCTCCACATGCCTACATATCAGTAGCAATTGAATTATCTCAATGATTGATTTCATCACTGACATCATGCATCAGGCGCTTGCAAAGATTACTTGCTCCCATGCAGCAATGGTATACCACTGTCAGACTTCAATCGACTTTATTAACAGATTTTGAACCAAGTCGCCTACAGTCATCGAGAAAATGGTAGTGTGGCTATATTTCAAGGACAGCTTTACATGCCCCACCAACATTTGTGAGGTAAGATCAAAGTTGCATTCTTGAGTAATTGTTGTCTTCAAAATCAATTTCAGAGTGCAAGTTTCGATTTGTAGTGACTCACAGTGTGGATTCTAATCACCGAATATACTTCTATGGCATGCAACTACTGGGAATGAATGATGGATCATTGATTGATAAAATCAACCCAACATTTATTCCCCTCACCACAACCGCCATCCACCACATTCTGTCGGCCGGGAAAGCAGCTTAGTTCCAGGTCCTGTGATATTCAGGTCCAGAAGGTGGAGCACAATGTAAGAGCTAGACTAGAAACATTGATCGCGCATTGGATAATGGATGCCGAGATGGGTTTCATCATCTCGAAGTAGATTATAGTTTTCCGTCGGCTGATGTCTGAGCCAAAAAGATGTCAAATATCTGCAGCATGGGTCCCCAAAGGATCCACTCAACAGGTATGGACCCTGCGATGGCACAATTTCACAACAATGATGGCACCTTGCATTAGGACTTCCTTGATAGCATCTCCGAGGAGCTGACAGAGCTGCCCGATAATTCTTTTAGTTGTCTCAGTTCCTCTGTTGCTGCTGCTGCAGCTCGCGTGCAATTCTCAGCTGTTCTGCCTATGGGCGGGTCTGCCATCGCCAGCCGCAGCCAGCCCATCACATGCAGCAACAGCAACAGCAAAAGTAACAACATCACCAACATCACCAGAGTGGAGTGTATGGGATCATTCGATGAAAGTACGATTGGACACGGAGTGATGTGCCTTGGAGGTTGAAAATGGTGACAGTGGTCAGATTTAGGATTTCCTTTGTGTGCTATTTTATTCTAGGTTTCGTCAATATATCATAGTAGTAGTGAATGTGATAGAAATCATTGTTTACTGAAGTCTGAGTGCCGATGCATGAAATCATAATTGCGATGATGCATAACCCTCCCGCAACAGTTGAACATATGCATGGTACTGAATGATGTTGTATCAACAAATTAAATGTCATTAACCACTTCTGCAGGGTAACTATCATTGTTCCAATTAAGCGATAAGGATCTTTGAAAACAAGCAATACACACTTCATTAACCGTACAGAGCCAGTACAATTTGTATAGCGATCACAAATCGAATTGGGTGACGTAGGCATACACTGTGAGATGATTTGAGATATAGCCGCAGGAAGTGTGAACTGTTCGTCAAGTGCTCGTTGTCACATTCGCAAAAGTGGGTTAAATGGTCTTGACACTTGAAAACAGCATCGAGACAACTCAAAGAGCACTGTGGAACATTAAAGCAATGCCATATTTCAGGGAAACCTTGATTTTATTTTTTTGACTTTGTGGGTACAATAAACTAAATAAATTTAATGAAGGAAATGTAGTCTTTGCGGATGTTTTACTTAGTTGGAATCACCACCAGATATTCTTGAGGTTGAGGACATAATATCCAATGTCGAGGCTTCTTGCTCCTCTCAGGAAAGGCCTATACTGTATTTCGGGTGGGCAGGCACTCCTGAGATTGGAGGATCTGATTCGGTGGAGTCCAGCTGAACTATCACACCGGGAAAGAAGAAACTCAACTCTTGACAGTGTAATTGAGATCATTCTCTTCACTTTCTGTATATCGGACCCGGATATTATGATATTCAGGCATGATCTCTTGGTTGGGAATGGTATATTCTATCTTGCAATCTAGTCCCAGACACTCAACAGATGTAGGGCAGTGAAATGGTTGACAGTAGCACAACCGCCAAATCTGAAGTTTAATAAAGGTACTGTCAAGGAGCACATTCTGATTCTATCTGAGCACCAGTCCACTAACTTCCTGTCCCCAGACCTCTTCAATGTGTGCACAGAATAGCCGTTCAACGTTGAGAATTCTGAAATCTTTTAATGTATATCTGAGTGAGGTTAATTTGATACTTCAGCATGCTCATTGGATATGAATGGCTCACGAATGACGAACCTGTTGAGATGAGGGGCGGTAAATGGCTCATCCTGACAATGGGGGAGGCATAAGAGATGGGCTTGCCAAGTATTTTGCTGTTTATTGGCAGAGGATGGTAGGTTGAACACTTTTGCACAGTCAATATTGTACCCGTCTGAAAGGGCAAGACAAGACAGTGTCTTCCCCAAATAATCAAGACAGGTAAACCGGTCATTGTGCTTGAGCATTTCTCAAATGTAATTGACTGTGTTGGTAGATCGAAACACCTCATTCAGATTACTGCTGCATAGCTATTCGGAAATATCGGTAGTGAAAGTGTCACTTGACGCGATTGAGTGAATTGGCTGGGACTAATGGCTCACAAGATGAATCTTTGGATGCCCGAAGGGTGTTACACACTGGTTGAAAGTATTTCGGAACTCCTGATGTTGAATTGCCCGCCACCAAACTGCAAACTCGATCTAGCGCATGGAGGATACCTTCTTCAACTGCATCTGCTTATTCAATGTGATACCACACAACTTTCTTACCAGCTGATTCACAATGCGGTCCATATAAGTGATACTCCAGGTGGTGTCTTCCTTCTCTACATTGGATAGACTGACCTGAAGTTCCACAAGGTTGTCAGTGGCAAGAATTACCGCCCCATCAACATCTTACTTTGAAGCAGTCCTCATTTGAGCAAGTTTTTTGGCGAATATGCTTCAGGGACTGGGTGGCTTAGTCCAGACATACTGCAATGGTTGTCACTCATGATGCTGTAATAATTTATTCAAAAGCTTGGATTTACCTGGTGTCACCTAATCGATATTGAACTCCAGTCGCTGTGTTGCCCTTTGCCGATCAGCATCCGACCATGTAGTTGACACTTGTCAGGCTCTGTTCAGGTGCATCTGACATTGCCCTTGTTTTGTTGTTGCAACCTTTTCAGCCCAGTACACCTGAATGTCCATTGCAGAACAGATTTTATAAATCTTTGTTTTCATAACTGATGGGATTTTCATGGCAACAGATCATCCACTGTGGCATTCGCAGACATCGACATTTTCTGTTCTTGAAATCCCTCCTGGTTCATTTGAAATTGCTTCAGTGCATCATCACGTGCTGTGGGGGATAGATCAGAGTGACTTTGTTGGCTAACAAGTAGATTGAATTCGCATAATGCCCACACTGCACCCATTGCCATTTCATCTGAGGCTCTTTCCACCAAGGTTTTCCCTTCGTCCTTGGATGGTCAAGAAGCGGAGTGCAGTTCAATGCCAGAGTTCTGATCATGCCCCGGATCTCTTTTCCCTGCCAGGAGCTGCTTTTCACCAAATCAGATGGTTTAGAGAAGCGCTGGAGGCCTGGGTATCATAGTTCCAATGTGAATCGATTGTTGAAATGGTCCTTGACATTTCTAGCTTTCCGGTATTCGAGCAGCCAGTGCAATCAGTCCTTCACTAAATCCATGAGCAGCTGATGAAATTCATCAGGCTGCCAAAGATGATAGACATTCATTAGCAAACTGTATCTTAGACCCTGGGAGCCTCCAGAAGTGTCTGAGAGTATGTGAAGTGTAAACTTAGAAGTGTCAATTTGAGGAGAGTATCAGACCCTAGGAGGGCATTCCAGCTGGCCTTCAGAGTAACTGGGATCTCTGATGACCAGTACAGGAGAAAATGGGATCTCTGATAACTGGTACATGAGTAACTGGGATCTCTGATTACTGGTACAGGAGTACCATGGGAGTGATTGTGATGAGTTTAGGAACACATTGGAGTGCTGGAGAGAATGTTGGGTGCACCTGGGAGTGTCACCAAACCAATGCAGAAATAACAAATAAACTCTGAGGGATGCCTCGGTTCTTATTGATATTCATTCCGAGGAGAGCAGCTGTTCTCAGAGACTCTCTGGTTGTCCATGAGCAATCCATTCCCTTCAATCGCAACTATGATGCATGGATTATTGTTCATTATCAATTCTGGATCATACTAGCTACAATCTTCTTCAACATTGTATTTATTGCCTCACTACATTAAGAAACCAAAGAAAAAGCCACATGATTCAAACATAAATGCAGGTACATTGGAACAATAACCTGACTAAGCAGTCAATGATATCAATCAAATGTGGTGTCAATGTCATCCACTACTTCTCCCATCTGATCAGGGCCAATGAAAGCAGGAACACACAATCCATCAACAGCCCAAAGAAGCTGGAGCAGCTCCTTGTATTTGCTGATTATTCGTACCTGGCAAGTGGCAGAAATTGAATTCCAATCTCATTTGGCTCAATCTGTGGTATCTAACAAAAGTCGAATGAGATGTTAGCTAGCTGTGAATTTAAATGAGGGTTAGAGAGACAATATGATATATTGGGATGAAAAAGGGGACCAACTACAAGGAAAAGAGAAGCGCCGGATGGGAAGTGCTGGGTTGAAACCAGGCGTGCACAGAAGGGGTTGGAGGAGCGCAGAATGCAAAAGAAGAGTGACAAATTGAAGCTGCAGAGCGCCGACAGTGATTGAGGAGTGCCCAAACTTGTGGAGGAGTGCTGAAAGGGGTGGGGGGGTTAGGAGTGCAGAA